>OKTM01000482.1_pt1 | contig 18489 bp, 16 predicted proteins | sample 1606401 | NCBI WGS metagenome assembly OKTM01 (sample SAMEA3879583, study PRJEB24766) | human gut metagenome | biome: human-associated habitat; feature: feces | place: USA | collected 1985/1987 | reverse complement strand
CAATGTGCGGAGCGCTTATGATGCTGACAGGAAAGTGGATCAGACCAGGTGTGTATACAGTTGAAGAATTTGATCCGGATCCGTTCCTGGATGCACTCGACCGTTATGGCCTGCCGCGCAGTGAAAGCCACGATCCGAAGCTGGTAGACTGATGGGCGGATTGGATAAAAGAGCTCCGTTTACAGCCACCGGCGGAATTATTCCGCCGGAATTCCAGAACATAAAAACACCCTGCTACATTCTGGATGAAAAAGCACTTATAAAAAATGCAAAACTGCTCGGTGAAGTGGCAGAGCGGACAGGATGTAAGATGCTCCTGGCACAGAAGGCGTTCAGTAATTATGACTGTTATCGCTTTTTTGAACCATATCTTGCAGGAACAGAGGCCAGTGGGCTGTTTGAGGCACGACTTGGAGCAGAGGAAATGCCGGGAAAAGAGGTTCATGTATTCTGTGCAGGCTACCGGGCTGATGAATTTGAAGAACTTCTTCAGTATGCGGATCATATCGTGTTTAATTCGCCAATGCAGCTTCTTCGTTTCGGACCAGGAGCAAAAGAAGCGGGAAAGAGCGTGGGACTTCGGATCAATCCGGAATGTTCCACTCAGGATGGACATGAGATTTATGATCCCTGTGCGCCGGGAAGCCGAATGGGAACGACAAGAGCGCAGTGGAATGAAGCATCTCAGAAAAACCCGGAACTTCTAGACTTACTGGAGGGCATTCATTTCCATACTCTCTGTGAGCAGGATTCCGATGATCTGGAGACAACTCTTGTTTTTGTAAAGAAGCATTTTGGAGATTTGGCTTCCAGAGTGAAGTGGATCAATTTTGGCGGCGGTCATCATATTACAAGACCAGGTTATGATATTGAACGACTGGAACGATGCATCCGGATGGCAAAAGATGAATGGAAGGTAGAGGTTTATCTTGAACCAGGAGAAGCATGGGCATTAAATGCAGGATTCCTTCTGACCCGTGTGCTGGATGTCCTGAAAAATGGAAAGACAGAGATTGCGATCATAGATGCCAGTGCGGCCTGTCATATGCCGGATGTACTGGAAATGCCTTATCGCCCGCCCCTTCTTGGAGCAGATGATACAGAAGAGGATAGGATTACAGTTCGACTGGGAGGACCAACCTGCCTGTCAGGAGATGTGATCGGAGATTATAAATTCAGACAGCTTCCCCAATATGGAGATCTTCTTATGTTTGGAGATATGGCCATCTATACTACCTGCAAAAACAATACATTTAATGGAATGCCATTGCCGAATATCTGGCTCAGACGTGCTGACAATACGATGCAGCAGCTTACAGATTTTGGTTATGCAGATTTTAAAGAAAGACTTGGAAGTCGCAAATAGCGACTTCCTTTTTTGGTGGAATACATGTATATAGTTCATTACAAATCTCATAAAGTATTATAAGAGCAGAGTAGAAAATCTTCCGTTTTATAGGCAGAGAGGACGCAGATGGTTACAATCAGTCTTTGCATGATCGTAAAAAATGAGGAGAGAGTGCTTGGTAGATGTCTGGAATCTGTGCAGGAGATTGCAGATGAGATTATCATAGTTGATACGGGTTCTGAAGACCGGACGAAAGAGATCGCAGAAAAATATCATGCCAGAGTATTTGAACAGGAATGGCAGGATGATTTTTCAAGAGCAAGGAACTATTCATTTTCTCAGGCAGAGATGGACTACTGTATGTGGCTTGATGCAGATGATATTATTACGAAAAGTGAAGTGCTGAAACTGAAGCGATGGAAAGAAAAAACAGACGGATCATCAGATGTGATAATGATCCGATATGTGGCAGGCTTTGATGAAAAAAGAAATCCGACATTAGTCTATTATCGTGAAAGAATAGTAAAAAGAAATAAGGATTTTCAGTGGCAGGGACGGGTGCATGAGACGTTAGCCGTCAGAGGCAGGACGGAATACCTGGACTGTGAGATAGAGCATCACAGCATAAAAACGGAATACTCAAGAAGAAATCTCGAGATATATCAAAAGATGGAATCAGATGGAGAAGTGTTATCGGCAAGAGACAGATTCTATTATGGACGAGAGTTGTTTTATCACAGGGAGTATGTGGAGGCGGTGGATAACCTCCTGAAATTTCTGCAATTACCGGAGGGCTTTGTGGAAAACCAGGCGGAGGCATGCAGAGTGGCAGCACGATGCTGTTATGAACTGAAACAAAATGGAATGGCACTGGAGTTTCTGTACAGGGGACTGACATACCGGACACCGTCGGGAGAACTATGCTGTGATATAGGCAAACATTTCTTTGACAGAAAGAAATGGGAACAGGCGGCATTCTGGTACAGAAATGCACTGCAGGTATCTGAAAATGCAAAGACAGGAGGTTTTGTGGAAAAAGAGTGCTATGGCTATATTCCATGCATTCAGCTGAGTGTCTGCTGGTATTATCTTGGCGATATTGAAAAAGCGTTTCAGTATCATTGTCAGGCGGGCACGTATAAACCTTACGGGAGAGAATTTCTGAAAAATCAGCAGTATTTTATCTCAGTCAAACAGTAAATACAGATTACCGATGTACATCTGACTATTGTTGTCTGAAGTAAAGGGAACAGGAAAGACTGACTGCGCATATCCTAAAGAGAGAAATATTTTAGCAGGGAGCAACAGATGGATTTTTTCAGAAAAAACAGAGAAGCTGACTGTCAGAGTCAGGGCTGCTGCAACTGTGGATGTCCAGGTCCGACCGGTCCTATGGGACCAAGAGGATGTCCTGGTGCAACTGGTCCCCAGGGACCACAGGGAATTCAGGGTCCGGCCGGAGTCCAGGGAGCAACAGGACCGCAGGGAATCCAGGGACCAATTGGTGTGACGGGAGCAACAGGCCCAGCCGGGCCACAGGGGATTCCAGGTCCAACCGGTCCGGTGGGTGCAGATGGACCAGTAGGAGCAACCGGTCCAACCGGCCCTGCAGGTACCATAACTCCTGCGGCAGCGGTCGCAAATGCGACAAGTGCGGAAGATGTGGTAAATCAGTTTAATCTTCTGCTTGCAAATATGCGGGCGGCAGGATTACTGGCAGAATAGGACAGAGTAACGTAACTGTCCACAGTAACTAAAAAACATGGTATGACAGAGTATTTCTGTTGTACTGTGTTTTTTTCTTTATAAAGATATATTGAAATGGAATATGTACGTCATAAATAGGAATACCTCAATATCCCCCTACAGGGCTTAAGAAAGCCAGCCCGTTTTGGTATCATTGAGTAAGTTACCAAATGAAAAAAAGCGAGGGAACAGAAGAATGAAAAAGGGACTTTTAACAATGGCCGGAATGCTTCTGACTGTATCACTGGTCAGCGCCGGAACCACAGTGCCTGTACTGGCAGACGAAGAAACAACACTGGTATATGGAAGCGGAGATTATACCAGAATCAACCCGGCTATGGACGAACATGGCGAGATCAATATTCTGATCTTCAACGGATTAACTGCACATGACGGAGACAATCAGGTAGTTCCGGGACTGGCAGAAAGCTGGGATTTTGATGATGCAACAAACACCTACACATTCCATATGGCAGAAGATGCTAAGTGGCAGGATGGCGAACCTGTTACAGCAGACGATGTTAAATTTACCATCGAGGCTATCATGGATCCGGAAAATGCTTCTGAGAATGCACCGAACTACGAGGACGTAGAAGAGATCAATGTGATTGATGACCATACAGTTGCATTCAAACTTGAGGACAAGAACGTTGCATTCCTTGACTATATGACAATGGCAGTTCTTCCTAAGCATCTGCTTGAGGGAGAGGATATGCAGACTTCTGATTTCTTCCGTAACCCGGTAGGAACAGGCCCATACAAAATTGAATCCTGGGATGAAGGACAGGCTATCACACTGGTTAAAAATGAAGATTATTTCAAAGGTGAGCCTTCCATCGACAAAATCGTATTCAAGATTGTACCGGATGATAATGCAAAAGCTCTTCAGTTAAAATCCGGAGAACTGGATATGGCTCTTCTGACACCGAAGGATGCAGTTTCTTTTGCAGATGATGAGGCATATACATGCTACGATATGAAGACTTCTGACTATCGTGGAATCATGTTTAACTTTGGAAATGAATACTGGCAGAAAAACCGTGATCTGATCCCGGCAGTATGCTACGGACTTGACCGTCAGGCAATCATTGATGCAGTTATCCTGGGACAGGGAATGCCTGCTTATGGTCCTCTTCAGAGAAATATTTACAACTGTGAAGATGTTGAACACTATGATTACAATCCGGAAAAATCAAAAGAGATCCTTGAAGCAGCCGGATGTGAAATGGGTGATGACGGATTCTACTACCGCGATGGCGAAAAAGTTGGTTTTGTTATCAGCGTAAGTGCCGGAGATCAGGTACGTATTGATATGGCTCAGATCGCAGCACAGGAACTGAAAGAAATCGGCATGGATGTATCTGTGGATATTCCCGCACAGACAGACTGGGCCGGACAGATGGCATTCCTGATCGGATGGGGAAGCCCGTTTGATGCTGACGACCACACATACAAAGTATTCGGAACAGATAAGGGAGCAAACTACTCCAGTTACTCTAATGAAGAAGTAGACAAGTATCTGACAGAAGCAAGACAGTCAGCTGATCCGGAAGTTCGTAAAGAAGCTTATGCTAATTTCCAGAAAGTTCTGGCAGAAGATCCGGCTTATGCAATGATCTGCTATATCGATGCTAACTACGTAGCTGACAGTAACATTAAGGGAATCGATCCTGATACCATTATGGGACATCACGGAGTAGGTATTTTCTGGAATGTTGCAGACTGGACAATCGAATAATAAGAAATGGGTTGTGATGGGGGCACTCGGAGTGCCCCCATTTTTACACGAGCGGAAAAAGGGTTAAAAATGGAACATTTATTAGAGGTCAAAAATCTTTCGGTTACTATAGATGGTTTCTCGGGAGAGGTTCAGGCAGTGAGAGACGTCTCTTTTTCATTAAAGAAGGGAGAAGTGCTGGCTATAGTTGGAGAATCCGGATGTGGAAAGAGTGTGCTCTGCAAAAGTATCATGAAGCTTTTGCCGCCAAGCGCAAAGATAAAAGAGGGCAGTATCTGTGTTAATGGACAGGACATTACCTGTTACAGGGAGAAGGAGATGCAAAAACTGCGTGGAAAAGTTTTTTCCATGATTTTTCAGGATCCTATGACTTCTCTGAATCCAACTATTAAAATTGGAAAACAAATCGCGGAAGCAGTGATCATTCACAATAAGAATTATACAAAAGATCAGGTAGATCAGAAGGTACTTGAACTTATGGAACTGGTTGGTATTTCGCATCCTAAGGAACGCTATCATCAGTATCCCTGGCAGTTCTCCGGTGGGATGCGCCAGAGATGCGTTATGGCGATCGCACTTGCATCAGATCCGGATATTTTATTTGCAGATGAGCCGACGACTGCACTGGATGTAACGATTCAGGCACAGATACTGGATCTGATGAATCAGCTGAAAAAAGAGACGGGTACATCCATCCTGTTTATTACACATGATCTTGGCGTTGTTGCAGAGGTCTGCGATGATGTTGCCGTTATGTACTGCGGCCGCGTGGTAGAGCGCGGAGATGTAAAAACAATTTTCGCCAATCCGTCCCACCCGTATACGAAGGGACTGCTGGGATCGATTCCGAGACTGGGAGATGCCGGAAAAGAACTGAAGTCGATTCCGGGTAACGTTCCAAACCCGAAATATATGCCGAAAGGCTGCAAATTTGAGCCGCGATGTCCATACGCTTCGGAAAAATGCCGCGAGGAAGAACCGGGATTTTTCCAGATCGAGGAAGGCCATATCAGCAGATGCTGGCTCTGCGAAAGCGGACAGCTCAAAACAGATCACGTAGAGAAGGCAGGTGACTAGGATGTCAGATACATTACTTAGAGTAGAGGATTTGAAAATTTATTATCCGGTTGCCGGAAGCGGATTTGGGAAAAAGGAATTCGTCAAAGCGGTAGACGGAGTTACCTTTGAGGTGAAAAAAGGCGAGGTATTCGGAATTGTAGGCGAGTCCGGCTGCGGAAAATCCACGCTGGGAGAGGCGTCTGCAAACTGGAAAATCTGACATCGGGCCATGTGTATCTGGATGGAGAAGATATTACAGAGTACAATGACCGGAGAATGCGTTCCATCCGGAAAAAGGTACAGATGGTTTTTCAGGATCCGTATGCGTCCCTGAATCCACGGATGTCTGTTTTTGACATCATTGCAGAGCCGCTGCTGGTGCATCATCTGTATCAGGATAAAGCGGATCTGGAAAAGAAAGTGCTGGATCTTTTGCACCGGGTAGGACTGGATGACTACCATGCAAACCGTTATCCACATGAATTTTCCGGCGGTCAGCGTCAGAGAATCGGAATTGCCCGTGCGCTTGCGGTAGAACCGTCTCTGATCATCGCAGACGAACCGGTTTCGGCACTGGATGTGTCTATTCAGGCGCAGGTTCTGAATCTTTTAAATGAACTGAAGCATGACCTGGATCTGACCTATATTTTTGTTGCACATGACCTGAGCGTTGTGGAATACATCAGTGACCGTGTCGGCGTTATGTATCTCGGCAATTTCGTGGAGGTCGGAGAAAAAGAGAAAATTTACAGCAATCCGATGCATCCGTATACGCAGGCACTGCTTTCTGCAGTTCCGGTTCCGGATCCAACGGCAAAAAGAGAAAGAATTCTGCTTGAGGGAAGTATCCCATCCGCCCACAAGCCGCCGACAGGCTGCAAATTCCATACCAGATGTCCAAAATGCATGGAATGCTGCAAAACACAGGCGCCGGAGCGGTATGAAGTGGATGACGGACATTACGTATATTGTCATCTTTATGATAAAGAAAGAAGGAAACAGCAGAAATGAAGCTTTTTATCAGTGCAGATATCGAGGGCTGTGCCGGAGTGGCACTGACCGATGAAACACATAAGAAGGAAAGCGTATACCAGAGATTTGCAGAGGAGATGACCGAAGAGGTCGTTGCGGCATGCGAAGCAGCACATGAAGCGGGTGCGGATGAGATTGTCGTAAAGGACGGTCACGGAGATGCATCCAACATTGACCCGCTGAAAATGCCGGAGTATGTCACCCTGATCCGGGGAAAGAGTGGTCATCCGTATAATATGATGTATGGTATCGACGACAGCTATGACGGTGTACTGTATCTTGGATACCATGCACCGGCAGGAGATCCGAATTTTTCGATCAGCCACACATCGACAGGAAACAGCCTGTATATTCATCTGAATGGAAAAGTGATGAGTGAGTGCATGCTGAACAGCTATACAGCAGCATCACATCACGTACCGGTGCTGTTTCTTTCCGGAGATGAAGAGATCTGCCGTCAGGCCAAAGAACTGATTCCGGGCATTACGACAGTGGAAACGAAGCATGGTGTCGGTGCGGCAACGTGGTGCAAGGCGAAAGGAAAAGTGATATCCGAAATCCGGGAAGGGGTAAAAAAGGCAGTTGCCGGACAGAAAAAAGAGTGCCAGGTGGCTCTTCCGGAGCACTTTACATATGAGGTAACCTATAAAGACTGGAAAAAAGCGTACACGATGTCGTTTTATCCGGGAATGCAGAAGGTAGATACCTTCACAAATAAGCTGGAGACAGATCGCTGGATGGATATTGTCACAGCACACTGCTTTGTTGTATATTAAGAATATAAATCTGATAGAAACCCAAAGAAAAGAGGATAAAACAATGGATATAGAAATGTTTGGCAAGCTTTCCGATGCATTTGGACCAAGCGGATTTGAGGAGGATGTCATCCGTACCATAGCAGATTACTGCAAAGAATTTGATGTAGAAAATGACGCAATGAATAACCTGTATGTGCGGATGCCGGGAACAGAGAAGGATTCCCGTCCGGTCATCCAGCTGGATGCCCATCTGGACGCATGCGGTTTCATGGTACAGAATATCCAGGACAACGGATGCCTTGGCATTATCATGCTTGGCGGCTTTCATCTGACCAGCCTTCCGGCACATGCGGTATGGATCCGCACCAGATCCGGAAAGATGGTACATGGTATTATCTGCGCAAAACCGGTTCATTTCATGACAACAGCGGAACGCAACAGTCAGACTCTGGAAATTGAAAAAATGTATGTGGATGTCGGAGCAACCAGCCGCGAGGAGGTTGAAAATGTTTTCGGAATCCATATCGGTGATCCGATGATGCCGGATGTAACCTTTGAATACGATGCAGAGCATGAGATCTGCTTCGGAAAAGCATTTGACAACCGGGCCGGCTGCGCATGCATCGTAGATACGATGAAACAGCTGGAAAAGGAGCAGGCTTCTCTTGCGGTTAATGTTGTCGGCGCCTTTGCAGCGCAGGAGGAGGTCGGAACCCGCGGTGCTGTGGTGACGAGCCAGATTGTAAAACCGGACCTTGCCATTGTATTTGAGGGATCTCCTTCCGATGACTTTTTCATCAGCGCAGGACAGGCACAGGGCTGCATGAAGAAGGGAGTTCAGATTCGTATTCTGGACAACAGCTATATTTCCAATACGCAGTTTATTTCACTGGCCGAGGAAGTAGCAGAAAAATGCGGAATTAAATACCAGGAGAGCGTAAGAAGAGGCGGAAGCACAAACGCAGCAAAAATCAGCGTGACAGGAAAAGCAGTTCCGTGTCTGGTGCTTGGTGTTCCATCCCGCTATGCGCACAGCCATTACAATTTCTGCGCAAAAGAAGACCTGGAGGCAGCAAGCGCAATGGCAGCCAATGTCATTCGTGCTTTAGATGAGGAAAAGATCCGTCATATCTGCCATCAGGATGTACTGTAAAATATTCGATAACGAAATAAAAAGCATGCCGGAAGCGGGTTCACAGGAAAGGTGAAGCCGTTTTCGGCATATCTGGTAAAAAAGGAGAGTTTACAAGTGAGAAAACCGATCATTGGAATCTTGGGAAATACGTATAAAACACAGCCGGGACTTTTTTCAAGTGCGGAGAGAATGTATGTCAACAGCGATTATATCGAATCAGTTCTGAACAACGGCGGAATTCCGATGGCAATTCCGGCAGTTGCCATGAAAGCGGATCCGGAAGGCATACTTGCTGTGTGTGACGGAATTCTGGTTCCCGGCGGAGAGGACTTAAATCCGTGGTATTATGGAGAAGAGCCAAAACCGCAGATCCAGACCATTCGCCCGGAGATCGACGAGGCATGGTTCGCACTTGGACGGGCGGCAAAAGAGATGGGAATGCCCATGCTTGGCATCTGCAAGGGAATTCAGTTTTTAAATGTCCTGTGCGGCGGTGATCTGTACCAGGATATCTATACACAGAAGGAAACCACAATTCTGCATCTGCAGTCCCTGGAGCGGTCTTATCTGCATCACCATGTGGAAATTAAAGAGGGAACCCATCTGGCAGAAATCCTCGGGGCGGGAACCCATGCGGTAAACTCCATGCATCATCAGGCAGTGCGTACGCCGGGAGAGGACATCGTGGTTTCAGCAACGGCGCCGGATGGAACCATCGAGGCGATAGAAAGCCGCAACGGACAGATCGTGGCCGTACAGTGGCATCCGGAAGGGCTGATCCACTCAGCGCCGGAGATGAACCGCCTTTTTGCGGATCTGGTAGAAAGAAGCAGCAGATACAGAGAGAAAAAGTAACGATTTGGAACCATGTAAAAGGAAAGAAAAACCGGGATGGGACTTTTGAACCGTTACGAAAAAATAAGAATGGATAAGAATGCGATTCTAAAAGCAGAGAGCAGGAATCGTTCGGGAGGCAAAAAAAGAATGAACAGAACAATAAGAGTATCGGCGGCGGGTGATATTCTGATTATGAAACGGCTTCTGCCGGGATATCAGGATGTTTTGCCGATTCGCGAATTTCTGATGCAGGGAGAGGTTCGGATGGCGAATCTGGAAACAACGATATCGGACGGCAGCTGTTACGCATCGGCGTATTCCGGCGGAACATGGCTGACTGCAGATGCGAAGTGTCTGGAAGATACCCTGCGTTACGGTTTTAATTTTCTTGGGATTTCGAATAATCATACGATGGATTATTCCTACGAAGGACTTGCATCTACGATCAGCGAACTGAAAAAAAAGGATGTGGCATATGCCGGAGCAGGCAAAAATCTTTACGAAGCATCGCGTCCTGCCATTCTGGACACAACAGCGGGACAGATTGCGGTGATTGATATCTGTTCTACCTTTGAAAATGCAGCCAGGGCGGGAAGCCAGACGGAACGGCAGCCTGGCAGGCCGGGCTTAAATCCGCTGCGCTTTTCGGAAAAATATACCATTACGGAGAAACATGCGCAGGATCTTGCAAAGATTGCAGAGGTGACCGGAATCAACGGACTGCGGGATCTGCACCGGCAGGAGGGATTTATAGCTCCGCTTCCCGAGGGTGTCATGGAATTTGGCGGAAAAATGTTTGAAATCAGCAAGGACGGAACAGAGGGAAGAAGCTCCAGCCCGAATCCGATCGATGTGAAACGCACCGTCGATGCAATCCGGGAAGCGAAGATGACATGTGAGGCAGTCCTGGTTATGGTACATTCACATGAAATCCGTAAGGACAATGACGAGGAAGCGGATTATTTTCTGGAGGAATTTGCACACGCCTGTATCGATGCGGGCGCCAGCGCGGTGATCGGGGGCGGAACGCATCAGCTGAAGGGAATCGAACTGTATCATGACTGTCCAATTTTCTATTGCCTCGGAAATTTTATTTTTGAAAATCAGTATGTACGCCTTCTGCCTGCGGACTACATGGAAAAATATGGTCTGAATATTCACACGGCAGCATCCATCGGAATCGCCAGGCGGCAGGAGCAGTCCTCACATTCCCTCTACGAAATTCCGGAGGTCTATCGGAGTGTGCTGCCGTATTTCGAGATCTGTCAGGGGAAATGCACACATCTGGAGCTTCTGCCGGTCGAGCTTGGTATGGACAGGGGAAACGCAGAAAAAAATATTCCATACGTGGCAGACGAAAAAACAGCAGAAAAATTGCAGAATATCTCACCCGCGTGAGCAAGAGATATGGAACAGAATGGGAATACAAAGAAGGAAGGATTGTACTTCATGCGTAAAAAATGGGAAATAGAAGAGGAATACCGAAACTTTTGCCGGAACAACAAAGAACTTGCGCTGCAGACGCTGCGGGAGCTGACACTGACCCCGACGGAAACGGGAAAAGAGGATCAGAGAATCGCATATTGCATGGAATGGATGAAACAGCAGGGCATGGAGTCGGTTCATACGGATGAGCTTGGAAATGTAATCTGGGAGTATCGGCCGGAACAGGAAAAGAAGGTTCTGTATACGGCGCATCTGGATACCGTGTTTTCGCTGGAGGAGCCACTGGAGATCAAAGAAGACGGAATGATCTGGCGTTGTCCCGGCATCACGGACGATACCGTGAATGTCGTGATGCTTCTGATGGCGGCAAAATACGTTCATGAGACAGAGCCGGAGCTTCCATGCGGTCTGATTTTTGCAGCGGATCTGGGAGAAGAAGGGCTTGGCAATCTGTGCGGAGTTCGCGCGCTTGTCGGCCATTATGAAAAAAATCTGTGCGGAATGGCAGCCTTTGACCTGTATCGGGATAAAATGTATCCCATCTGCATCGGATCTGTGCGGTATCGGATTTCGGCAAAAACAAAGGGCGGTCATTCTTTCCTGAATTTCGGAAGAAAAAATGCCATTGCAGAGCTTGCGGGTCTGATCGGAGAGCTTTACCGTTTTCAGACAGATGCAGCATCTCATACAACATACAATGTAGGAAAAATAGAGGGAGGAACCTCCGTCAATACGATTGCGCAGGATGCCTCCATGCTGTTTGAATTCCGTTCGGAGGATTACCGGAGTCTGGAAGCCTGCGAAACATATCTGGAGCAGACCATAGCAGCACGCCAGAGTGAGGAGGTACAGTATTCCTGTGAGCTCGTCGGAAAGCGGCCGTGCGCAAGAGAAACCGATCCTGTCCAGATGGCACGTATGACGCGGTGTGCACAGAAAACGCTAAAGGCAGCCGACGGGGAAGAGCCGGTATGCTCTGAGGCATCCACAGACTGTAATATCCCATTGTCGCGGCATATTCCTGCCATCTGCGTCGGTTTCTGCCGGGGCGGAGGAGCGCATACCAGAGAAGAATGGCTCGATGCCGCCAGTGTAGAAGATGGCATGTGTGCAGCCGTAGCACTCGTATGCCGGCTTCCGTGGATGTGCTGCGAGAGCAGAGTCGTTGTAAGGGACGGGATAGAGGATCGAAAAGAGAAAGAAGAAATCCGGCAGCTGCTGGAGCTGTGCGATCAGGATTTCGTTCCGCCGCTTTCCCACCGCAACAGTACCTCGCAGACGAACTGGGCCGAGACAGAAGAAAAGACGGATGGAATTGCAGAATATCTGGAGAATATCTGCAGTCAGCATGTGGTGCTGTGGAAGGAAGAGGGAGTCGTGCGGGCCTTTATGACCTGGAAGGATCATTTTAATTGTGAAAATCTGGAAGCATATCCGGATTCCTGCTATCTGACCACCCTCTGCGTCTGGCCGGATTACCGCGGACAGGGAATTTCGGAGGTAATGTATGCAGAAGCAGAAAAGGACATCGCAGCAAAATTTCCGGGAAGCCGGATTACTCTCCGTACCTGGTCCACGAACGGGGCCCAGGAGCATATCCTGGACAAGCTGGGATATAGTCTTGTCAGGCGGCTGAAAGATGACCGGGGAGAAGGAATTGATACGGTTTATTTTGTGAAAAAGGAAGAAAACAACAGATAACATGGTGCTTGCAAATCGTAGCTGAAGGTGTCATAATCGGAAGCATAAGACAGCAAAAGGAGGGCTATAGCTATGCCTTGTACAACCATTTTAGTTGGAAAGAAAGCATCGTATGACGGTTCCACCATGATCGCGCGAAACGACGATTCCGGTGCAGGCCATTATACATCGAAAAAATTTGTAGTGATTCACCCGGAGGAGCAGCCGAGAACCTATAAAACCGAGATTTCTCATCTGACCATTGAGCTTCCGGACAATCCGATGCGGTACACTGCAGTGCCAAACGCAGAAAAAGGCGAGGGTGTCTGGGCGGCAAGCGGCGTGAATGCAGCGCAGGTCGGTATGACTGCGACCGAGACAATCACATCGAATCCGCGTGTGCTGGGTGCTGATCCGCTTGTTGTTTATCAGCCGGCGGAAGACGGAAAAGAAGAGGTTCCGGGCGGAATCGGCGAGGAGGACCTTGTTTATATTGTTCTTCCTTATATTAAAAGCGCCAGAGAGGGTGTCAAAAGACTGGGCAGTCTGCTGGAGCAGTATGGTACATACGAGATGAACGGCATTGCATTTCAGGACCACGATGAGATCTGGTGGCTGGAGACGATCGGCGGCCATCACTGGATGGCAGTGAAAGTGCCGGATGACCATTATGTGGCCATGCCGAACCAGCTTGGCATCGACCATTTTGATCTGGAGGATGCACTCGGCGAACAGAAGGAATATATGTGCTCAGCAGACTTGAAAGAATTTATTGAAACATATCATCTGGATCTTTCTATGGATGGAAATTTTAATCCGCGCGATGCCTTCGGAAGCCACGATGATTCCGATCACGTTTACAATACACCGCGTGCCTGGTTCATGGAGCGCTATCTGAACCCGCACACGAAAAAATGGGACGGACTGGATGCCGATTACACACCGGTATCTGACGATATTCCGTGGATGATGGTTCCGGAGAAGAAGATCACCGTAGAGGATGTGAAATACGTACTGTCTTCCCACTATCAGGGAACACCGTACGATCCGTATGCCGCATACGGCGAGAAATCGTGGAAGGGGGCATACCGCTCCATCGGTGTCAACCGGACCGATTTCCTTTCTGTCATCCAGATGCGCCCGGATCACAAAGGAGACAACGGCATTCTGCAGTGGATTGCATTTGCGTCAAATGCATTCAATGTGCTGGTTCCGTTCTACACCGATGTGACGACAACACCGGAGTATCTTTCCAACACAACGGGAGAGGTTTCCACAGATAACTTCTACTGGGCAAGCCGCATGGTGGCAGCAATGGCAGATGCGTCCTATAAGTCTTCTATCTTCCACATTGAGCGGTATCAGGAAAAGGTGATGGCAAAAGGCCATGCACTGATCCATCAGTACGATGCGCTGCTTGCGGGGGAGACAGACGAAACAAAACAGACACAATTGAGAGAAGAAGCAAACAACAAAATCGCTGAAATGCTGAAAAAAGAGACGGGTGCAACACTGCACAAGGTACTCTTTGAACTCAGCAACCAGATGAAAAACGCGTATTCCAGATCGGACGCGTAAGGCTTTTTTAAGGGAAAGAATAAGAGAATGGTTCTGCGCGCAGGAAAAATTGTGCGCAGAATCATTTCCTGTCCGGAACCGCCTCGAACAAACAGGGTGTTACAGTTCGCCGGAAACCAGTGAACGATACGATCCTGATAAAAAATCTCAGCGTACTTTGGTGAATTTTGTTGACAACAGGCAGTTCCTGTGCTACAATAAACCAGCGACATGGAAGAAGGTCTTTTTTTTATGCCTGAAATTGCTGAAGTACGAGCAGCAAAAACAGGGCAGAAATGAAGAGACCGCCGCTGATCCGCAAGGATCACAAGCGATAACGCAAATACACAGTGGAGGTGGAAGTCGTGCGCGTAATGCAAGCAGCGTAATTACAACATGACAAAAGAGAAAAAGAACCATCCTGAGAGAATGGAGACAAAGAAGTACTGCAGATTCTGCAAAAAGCACACAATGCACAAAGAAACCAAATAATCTTTGGTAAGAGGTGATCCAATGGCAGAAACTGAAAAAAAAGCATCCAAAAAGAGCTGGTTCAAGGGCTTGAAAGCAGAGTTCAGAAAAATCATCTGGGTTGACAACAAAACGCTGGGCAAGCAGACCGTTGCAGTCGTAGCGATCTCTGCAGTAACCTGCGGGTTAATCACCCTGGTTGACAGCGCTGTAATCGAGTTCGTCAATTTATTGATCAAATAAGGATAAAGGTGTCAGAATGTCAGAAGTAAACTGGTATGTAGTCCACACCTATTCGGGCTATGAAAACAAAGTAAAAGCCAATATTGAGAAAACAATTGAGAACCGTCATCTTGAGGATCAGATTTTGGAAGTACGTGTTCCTATGGAAGAAGTTGTTGAAGTCAAGAACGGAACCAAGAAACAGGTACTCCGGAAATTGTTTCCGGGCTACGTTCTGATCAACATGATCATGAACGACGATACCTGGTATGTTGTCCGCAATACCAGAGGTGTTACGGGCTTCGTAGGACCGGGATCCAAGCCGGTACCGCTTACGGATGAGGAAATGGTGAACCTTGGAATCACTGGTGGTGAGGAAAAGGTTGAGCTTGACCTTGAAGTCGGCGATGCAGTCGTTGTAACAGGCGGCGCATGGAAGGATACAACCGGACTGATTCAGAGTATCAACGATACAAAACAGATGGTTACCATCAATGTTGAGCTGTTCGGCCGCGAAACGCCGGTAGAAATAAGTTTCGCAGAAGTCAAGAAGATGTAAGAAATGCCCCAGGGGCGTTTCGTGGGAGGGAAATTCCCGCAATTACCACATTTATTTAGGAGGTGCCGTAAAATGGCAAAGAAAGTTACAGGATATATCAAATTACAGATTCCTGCTGGTAAAGCAACTCCAGCACCACCGGTTGGACCTGCACTTGGACAGCACGGAGTAAACATCGTACAGTTTACCAAAGAGTTCAACGCAAGAACAGCAGATAAGGGAGACCTGATCATCCCTGTAGTTATCACTGTATATGCAGACAGAAGTTTCAGCTTCATAACCAAAACTCCTCCGGCAGCAGTTCTGCTTAAGAAAGCCTGCAACCTGAAATCTGGTTCCGGCGTTCCGAACAAAACGAAAGTTGCTACTATCTCTAAGGACAAAGTTCGTGAGATCGCAGAGATGAAGATGCCAGACCTGAATGCAGCAACTGTTGAGGCAGCTATGAGCATGATCGCAGGTACCGCAAGAAGTATGGGTATCGTTGTAGAGGACTAATTTAGAAGAAGAGTTTACATCTTCTCGTATTGACGTGGGAGGGAGATTCCCGCAACTACCACCAGGAGGTTATTAGACAATGAAACATGGTAAGAAATATTTAGAGGCTGCAAAAGCAGTTGATCGTAGCATTCAGTACGATCCGGCAGATGCTATTTCCACAGTTAAGAAATTAGCTACTGCTAAATTTGACGAGACAATCGAAGTTCACATCAAAACTGGTTGTGACGGACGTCACGCAGACCAGCAGATCCGTGGAGCAGTTGTTCTGCCGCACGGTACCGGAAAACAGGTTCGTGTCCTTGTTTTCGCTAAAGGCGCAAAAGCTGATGAGGCTGTTGCAGCAGGTGCAGAGTTCGTTGGAGCTGAGGAGCTGATCCCGAGAATCCAGAACGATGGCTGGTTTGATTACGACGTTGTTGTTGCTACACCGGATATGATGGGTGTTGTTGGTCGTCTGGGCCGTGTACTTGGACCGAAAGGTTTAATGCCAAACCCGAAGGCTGGTACCGTAACTATGGATGTTACCAAAGCCGTTAAAGAGATCAAAGCAGGTAAGATTGAGTATCGTCTTGACAAAACAAACATTATCCACGTGCCAATCGGAAAAGCTTCTTTTACTGAGGAGCAGTTAAGCGACAACTTCCAGACGCTGATCGGTGCAATCAACAAAGCAAAACCGGCTACTCTGAAGGGACAGTACCTGAAGAGCGTTACTCTGGCTCCTACTATGGGACCTGGAGTTAAGGTTAATACTTTGAAGCTTGCATAATAAATGAAATACTGAGAACCCCCGGGGCTGTAATGGCTCCGGGGGTTCTTTGCGTTGAAAAACGGACGCAGGGGAAAGGCGAATTCCGATTCCTTAAGAAAGAGCTCTATTTCAATGGGAAATAATTGAAAAAGATCAAAATAGTGTTAGAACATGAAAATTAAGATCAAGTATTCTGCCGGAAATGTTAGTATAATGCTAAGTAGAAAGTAAACGAAAAGAGCAGAGCCCATGCATGCGTTTGGAACGGCGGGTTCTGGAAAGGGAGGGTTTTATGCAGTATTTTGAGAAACAGGGAAATGCGCTGATTTTCCGGCAGGATGGGGAGACGGTCCGGGTGGAGCCGTGGCAGAAGGACAGTCTTCGGGTGAGAGGTACGCTTCTTTCTGAGATAGAAGAGGGAAGCATTGCACTGCTTGATCCGGAACCGATGGAAGCGGAAATTGAGCTGGTGGATGAACTGAAAGCGACGATCAAAAACGGTAAAATCCAGGCGGTTCTCGAGCTTCAGCCGTGGGGACAGAAGCTGCGGATTACGTTCCTGAATCAGAAGGGCGAGGTGCTGCTCTCCGAGATCGCAAACGGCGGAGCGCTCTGCCTGCGCGCACACGATTACCGTGCATTAAAGGGAGGCACTTATCAGCTGAAAGTATCCTTCGATTCCAACCCGGATGAGAAGATTTATGGTATGGGACAGTATCAGCAGGAGAGAATGAACCTGAAGGGATGCAACCTGGAACTGGCGCACCGTAATTCGCAGGCGAGCATTCCGTTTTATGTATCGAGCCTTGGCTACGGCTTCCTGTGGCACAATGCAGCGGTCGGTGAGGTTCATTTCGGAACGAACACAACGGAATGGCTGGCACGCACCACAAAGCAGCTCGACTACTGGGTAACCGCAGGCGATACCCCGGCAGAAATTGAAGAGCACTTTGCAGATGCCATTGGTAAAGTTCCGATGATGCCGGAGTACGGCCTTGGCTTCTGGCAGTGCAAGCTTCGCTACTACAACCAGGAGCAGGTTCTGAACGTGGCGCGCGAGTACAAAAAACGCGGCATTCCGCTGGATGTTTTTGTGATCGACTACTATCACTGGCCAAGATGCGGTGATTACCGTTTTGACGAGGAATACTTCCCGGATCCGAAGGCAATGATCGACGAGCTGCACGAGATGGGCATTGAGACGATGGTTTCCATCTGGCCGCAGATCGACTGGAGAAGTGAAAATTACGAAGAAATGAAACAGCAGGGACTTCTTGTGAAGAGTAATGCAGGTGTTGATGTTCAGATGCTGTTCCATGGAAATAATGTCTTTTTGGATGCAACGAATCCGAGAACGAGAAAGTACGTCTGGGAAAAAGTAAAGAAAAACTATGCAGATCTCGGCATCCGCACCTTCTGGCTCGATGAGGCTGAACCGGAGTTTTCAACCTATGAGTACGAGTGCTACCGCTACGCCGCAGGCCCGGTGGAAGAGATCGGAAATATTTATCCAAGAGAGTATTCCCGCATGTTCTACGAGGGCCAGAAAGAGAGCGGCCAGGAGGATATCGTCAACCTCGTCCGCTGCGCATGGCTCGGAAGCCAGAAATACGGAGCCCTTGTGTGGTCCGGCGATATTTTCTCAACCT
>OKTM01000462.1_pt1 | contig 18875 bp, 22 predicted proteins | sample 1606401 | NCBI WGS metagenome assembly OKTM01 (sample SAMEA3879583, study PRJEB24766) | human gut metagenome | biome: human-associated habitat; feature: feces | place: USA | collected 1985/1987 | reverse complement strand
GCTGCCGTGTAATGGTTGGCGGCGAGAACAAATTTGCCTGTGTAGACGGACCGGAGTTTGATGCTCACGAGGTAGATTTTGCGAACCTGGTAATGCGTCAGCAGATGTACAAGGACCAGGAAGCACTGGAATATAGCTGTGGAGGTCATTGCAAATGCGTGGAGGAATGAGAAATGCTATGCCGGAGCAGCCGGCTGATGTGCGTAACAAAAACTTTCAGGAGGTAGCGCTTGGCTACACTAAGGAAATGGCGGTAGACGAGGCACAGCGTTGCCTGAACTGCCCCAAACCGCGTTGTGTAGGCAGCTGCCCGGTTAATATTGATATTCCTAAGTTTATCCATGAGGTGGCACAGGAAAACTTTGCCGAGGCTTATAAAATCCTTAAGCAAAAAAGTACTGTGCCTGCTGTCTGCGGCCGTGTCTGCCCGCAGGAAAACCAGTGCGAGGGTAAATGCGTGCTGGGCATTAAGGGTGAGCCTGTAGCAATCGGCCGTCTGGAGCGCTTTGTTGCCGACTATGCGCGTGAGCATGGCCTGGATAACGATGTAGAAGCTCCGGCAGAACGCAAGGGCAAAAAGGTTGCCGTAGTAGGCAGCGGCCCTAGCGGCCTGACCTGCGCCGGCGATTTGGCAAAAATGGGCTATGATGTAACCATGTACGAAGCGCTGCACGCTGCAGGCGGCGTGCTGATGTACGGTATTCCGCAGTTCCGTCTGCCCAAGGAAATCGTACAGCATGAAATCTCCGCACTGAAAAAATTGGGCGTAAAAATCGTAGTTGACGCTGTTATCGGCCGCACCTTCACCATCAAGGAGCTGATGGAGGAGGAAGGCTTCAGCGCTGTTTATGTTGGTACCGGTGCCGGTCTGCCGCATTTTATGCAGATTGACGGCGAAAACCTTAACGGCGTATATTCCGCCAACGAATTTTTGACACGTGTAAATCTGATGAAGGCTTACGAATTCCCGAAATACGCGACACCTGTATACGTTGGCAAGAAGGCTGCTATCGTTGGCGCAGGCAACGTAGCAATGGACGCAGCGCGTACCGCGAAGCGCCTTGGCGCGGAGCAGGTATATATCGTTTACCGCCGCAGCGAGGAGGAAATGCCTGCGCGTAAGGAAGAAATCGGCCACGCTAAGGAAGAAGGCATTGAACTGCGTCTATTGAACAACCCGGTTGCTATCCTGGGCGATGAAAAGGGCTGGGTTAACGGCCTGAAGTGCATTAAAATGGAGCTGGGCGAAGCGGATGCCAGCGGCCGTCGCAGTCCTGTGGCTATCGCAGGCAGCGAGTATGTGCTCGACGTTGATATGGTAGTTATGGCTATCGGCCAGGGCCCGAACCCGCTGATTAAACAGACTACCCCTGATCTGGAGGTTAACAAGCGCGGTAACATCGTTGCCGACGAGGCAGGTGCTACTTCTATTCCGGGCGTGTTCGCCGGCGGCGACATCGTAACCGGTGCTGCTACCGTAATCAGTGCTATGGGCGCAGGCAAGAAGGCTGCAGCTGCTATTGACAAGTACCTGAGCAAGTAAGGGGAAAGCCGGCGCTGTTGCATAATTTAATATGAGATAAGCGTAAAATCCTATTGCAGATGTTCTGAATTAGTCTGCAATAGGATTTTTTATTGGTGCCGTTCAAAGAAATAAAAAGCCTTAAAACGTTTCTTTTATCTGCTTAAGGCTGTATAATATAATTATGAATTTATTTGTTGAGTAATTACTATACATTAAGTGGGAGGTTTTGACGTGACTGATATTAAGAAGGAACAGGAAAGAGAAGAGCTTCACCGTGCTATTTGGGCGATTGCGGATGAGCTGCGCGGAGCTGTAGACGGCTGGGACTTTAAAAACTATGTGCTTGGCACTATGTTTTATCGCTTTATTTCTGAGGATCTGACTAATTATATTAACCAAAATGAGATTGAAGCAGGTGACACTGACTTTGATTACGCTAAGATGTCCGACGAGGACGCAGAGGAAGCCCGCGAAGGTCTTATCGAGGAAAAGGGCTTTTTTATGCTGCCCAGCGAACTCTTCTGCAATGTTTGTGCTAATGCAGCCAACGACGAGAATCTTAACGAACGCTTAGAGCGTATCTTCAACAACATCGAGGGTTCTGCCAAGGGAAGTGAGTCTGAGGCTGATTTCTCCGGTCTGTTCGATGATTTTGACGTTAACAGCAATAAGCTAGGTGCGACCGTAGCGAAGCGCAACGAGCGCCTTGCAAAGTTGCTTAACGGCGTGAAGGATATGAACCTTGGTGATATCAATGACCATTCTATTGATGCTTTTGGTGATGCTTACGAATACCTTATGGGCATGTATGCCTCCGGTGCCGGTAAAAGCGGCGGCGAGTTCTTTACCCCGCCGGAAGTAAGTGTGCTGCTTACGCGCTTGGGCACGGTAGGCAAGAAGGAAATCAATAAGGCTTATGACCCGGCCTGCGGCTCCGGCTCCTTGCTGCTCAAATGTGCTGAGCTTTTGGGCAGGGATGCTGTCCGTAACGGCTTCTATGGTCAGGAAATCAATATCACTACCTATAACCTCTGCCGTATTAACATGTTCCTGCATAAGATAGGCTTTGATAAGTTTGATATTGCCTGCGAGGACACGCTAACCAATCCGCAGCATTGGGATGAGGAGCCCTTTGAACTAATCGTATCAAACCCGCCGTATTCCGTAAAATGGGTTGGTGACGGTGATGCTACCTTGATTAACGATCCGCGTTTTGCTCCTACGGGCGTGCTTGCACCCAAGAGCAAGGCTGATATGGCTTTCATCATGCACAGCCTGTCCTGGCTCGCTGCCAACGGCACGGCTGCCATAGTCTGCTTCCCCGGTATCATGTACCGTGGCGGTGCAGAGCAGAAGATTCGCAAGTATCTGGTAGACAACAACTATGTAGATGCGGTTATTCAGCTTAGCGGCGGCCTTTTCTTTGGTACGAGCATTGCAACCTGTATTATGGTGCTCAAAAAAGGCAAAAGCGATAACAAGGTTATGTTCATTGACGCTTCCAAGGAATGTATTAAGGTTACGAATAACAATAAGCTGACGCCCGAAAATATTGACCGCATCGTTGACGTATTTGCCAAACGTGAGGATGTTGCTCATTTCAGCCATCTGGCGGACTATGCGGAAATATCCGAGAACGACTTCAACCTTTCTGTTTCTACTTATGTGGAGCCTGAAGATACTCGTGAGAAGATTGATATCAAAAAGCTCAATGCGGAAATTGCGGAGATTGTTGCCCGTGAGCAGGTTCTGCGCAGCGAAATCGACAAGATTATTTCGGAAATTGAGGGGTAAAGATGGATAAGCAGATGCAGTTTTTGATTTATAAGGTTGCGGATGAAAATAGATTTATCAATGCTTTTATTCAGAATGAAACTATTTGGGTAACGGCAAATCAAATGGCAGTACTTTTCGACAAGAGTGAATCGACAATCCGTAAGCATATCAATAACGTTTTTGAAGAAAAGGAATTGGAACGTGAAAACAACACGCAAAAATTGCGCGTTGATGGTGTAAAACAGCCGGTTGCTTTTTATAATCTTGATACTATTATTTCCGTAGGGTATCGAGTTAATTCTCATCGTGCTACCAATTTCCGTATCTGGGCGACGCAGGTTTTAAAGGAATACATGCTAAAAGGCTTTGCTATGGATGACGAACGCTTGAAGCAAGGAAAGACAGCCTTTGGCAAGGATTATTTCCGTGAATTACTGGAACGCGTTCGTTCTATTCGTGCAAGCGAAAGACGCATTTGGCAGCAGATTACGGATATTTTTGCCGAGTGCAGCATTGATTATGACAGAAATTCTCCTGTTACCCGTTCTTTTTATGCGATGGTGCAAAACAAGTTTCATTATGCCATTGCAGGGCAGACTGCTGCAGAAATTATTTATACTAAGGCAGACAGAAATAAAGAGCATATGGGACTTACGACATGGAAGAATGCGCCTGAAGGAAGAATTTTGAAATCTGATGTGAGCGTTGCGAAGAACTATTTGAGTGAAAAAGAAATACGCCAACTGGAAAGAGCAGTGACAGGTTATTTTGATTATATCGAAGATTTGATTGAACGTGAGAACACGTTTAACATGGAAGAATTTGCAGCGAGCGTCAATGAGTTTTTGACATTCAGGCGTTATGATCTTTTGCCGGACAAAGGCAAAGTATCGCGCGAGCAGGCGTTAGAAAAAGCTTATGTGGAATATGACGCTTTTAATAAAACACAGAAGATAACTTCGGATTTTGATTTACTGCTTAAGGCAACGGAAAAAACGGGAGAAGGAAATGAGTAATTTAGAAGAGTTGATTGAAAAGTTGTGCCCTGATGGGGTGGAATATGTGAAGCTAAATACTATTTGTTCAATATATGATGGAACTCATTCAACGCCTAATTATACTGATGCTGGTGTTAAGTTTGCGAGTGTAGAAAATATAAATGCGCCATATGATACAAAAAAATTTATTGCTTTAGAAGATTATCAAAAATATAAAATAAAGCCACAAGTAGATGATGTTTTGATGACTAGGATAGGTTCTATAGGAGTATGTTATGTTATTGAAGATAACCAACCATTAGCCTATTATGTATCTTTAGCGTTGTTAAGACCAAGTAGCAAAAAAATTAATAGCAAGTATTTGAAATATGTTATTGAAAGTGTACATGGAAAAAAAGAATTAAGAAAAAGGACTCTTGTAAATGCTGTTCCCATAAAAATCAATAAAGATGATATCGGTAAAATTAAGCTCCCTGTACCTCCTCTGGAGGTACAACGTGAGATTGTCCGGATTCTGGACAATTTCACGTTCTTAACTACCGAGCTTGCAGCCGAGCTTGCAGCTCGGCAGAAGCAGTACGAATATTATAGAGATTTACTGTTGACGTTCAAACCGAATGAGAGTACCATTTTGAACGAACGAACGAACGAACTAGAGCTTAGTGGCGCTATTCACTGGATGAAGCTGGGGGATATCGCTGATATTGGTACAGGAAATGGTAATACCAATGAAGGATTAGACACAGGCAAATATCCTTTCTTTGTGAGATCTCAGGATATTAAGTATAAGAATGAATATGATTTTGATGAAACAGCTATTATAACGTCTGGTGATGGTGTTGGAGTAGGAAAAATATTTCATTTTGTAAGTGGAAAGTATGCTTTGCATCAAAGAGCGTATAGGGTACATATTACATCTGATAATGTATTACCTAAGTATTTTTTCTATTACTTTAAGAATTCCTTTTTGACATATATCAGTAAAGCTTCATTTCATTCATCTGTAACATCAATTCGCAGACCTATGATGATTAATTTTCCTGTACCCGTTCCACCTCTTGAAGTTCAGCAACGCATCGTTGATATCCTCGACCGCTTCGACGCTCTTTGCAACGACATTTCCAATGGTCTGCCTGCTGAAATTGAAGCGCGCCAAAAACAGTATGAATACTATCGTGACAAGCTCTTAACCTTTAAGGAACTTAAAAAGGAGGCGTAAGCCATGCCTTATTTCAATATCGTAGCGGAAACTACGGAAAACACGGTTATAACCGAATATGAGCCTGTGCCAAGACGCTCGGACAGCTACCAGAGCGAAGCGGAGCTGGAAAAGGAATTTATCCGCCTGCTGGTTGAACAGGGCTACACCTATCTGAACATTCATAAGGAATCTGACCTTATCGCTAACCTGCGTGAACGCTTGGAAGAGCTTAACAACATTAAGTTTACGGACAGCAAATGGGAGCAGTTCTTTAATACTGCTATCGCTAATCCTAATGACAAGATTGAAGATAAGACTCAGACAATCCAGGAGGACTATGTAAAGGTTCTGAAGCGTGAGGACGGCACTTCCAAGAATATCCGCCTCATTGACAAAAAGAACGTGCATAACAACCGCCTGCAGGTGCTTAATCAGTACGAGAACGGCAAGGCAGAGGGTGCGAAGTATAATAACCGCTATGATGTGACTGTGCTCGTCAACGGCCTTCCGCTGGTCCATATCGAGCTAAAGCGCAGGGGAGTGCCTATCCGCGAAGCGTTCAACCAAATTGAGCGTTACCAGCGTGATTCCTTCTGGGCGGGCTGCGGACTCTTCGAATATGTGCAGATTTTTGTTATCTCCAACGGTACGCTGACCAAGTATTACTCTAATACTACCCGTATCAATACAATCAAGGATGCAGTGAGCGGCAAGACCAAGAAGTCCAAGACCAGCAACAGCTTTGAGTTTACAAGCTACTGGGCCGATGCCAATAACAAGGTAATTCCTGATATAGTAGATTTTGCCAAAACCTTCTTTGCCAAGCACACGTTGCTTAACATCATCACCAGATACTGTATTTTCACTTCTGAAAAGATGCTGATGGTCATGCGTCCTTATCAGATTACAGCAACGGAGCGTATTCTGAACCGCATTGAGATTGCGCACAACTATAAGAAATACGGCAACGTAGCCGGAGGCGGTTTTATCTGGCATACTACTGGCAGCGGTAAGACCTTGACCAGCTTTAAGACTGCAAGACTGGCTTCACAGCTTGATTTCGTTGATAAGGTTCTCTTTGTCGTAGACCGTAAGGACCTTGATTACCAGACCATGAAGGAATATGACCGCTTCGAGAAGGGAGCTGCCAACAGCAATACCAGCACGGCGATTCTGAAAAAGCAATTAGAGAATCCTAATGCTAAAATCATTATCACTACGATACAGAAGCTTGCTAATTTTATTAAGAGAAACCAGCAGCATGATGTCTATAATAAGGAAATAGTTATCATCTTCGATGAATGCCATCGTTCTCAATTCGGTGATATGCATACCGATATTATCAAGCATTTCAAGAAGTATTACCTGTTCGGCTTCACCGGTACGCCTATCTTTGCCAAGAACGCAGGCGCAAGGAAGAACGCACAGCTTATGACTACGGAGCAGGCCTTCGGTGATAAGCTCCATACCTATACCATCGTTGATGCTATTAATGACAAGAACGTCCTGCCCTTCCGCGTTGATTTTATCAAGACGATGGCGCTGGAAGAGGATATCAAGGACGAAGATGTATGGGGCATTGACCGTGAGAAGCCGATGATGGCTCCCGAACGTATCTCGCTTGTAACCAAATATATTCTCAATAACTTTGATCGCAAAACCTACCGTGGCGACAAGACCTATGTGTTCAACGCTTTGTCTAACATTAAGGATGTTGTTTCTGCAGGCCGTCAAGAGGTTGAAGAAATTAAGCGTAAGCAGCGTCTGAGCGGTTTTAACTCTATTTTCGCGGTAGCTTCTGTGCCGATGGCTAAGCTCTATTATCAGGAGTTTAAAAAGCAGATGGCAGAGGATCCTTCAAAGGCTTTGAAGATAGCAACTATCTTCAGCTATGGAGCTAATGAAGAAGAAGCTGACGGCGTTATTGATGACGAGAACTCCGAGGATACATCAGCTCTGGACCAAAATTCAAGAGATTTTCTTGAAGATGCCATCCGTGACTATAACGTCATGTTCCATACGAACTATGATACTTCCTCTGACAAGTTCCAGAACTACTACAAGGACGTATCCCTGCGCATGAAGAATAAGGAGCTTGACCTGCTTATTGTCGTAAATATGTTCCTTACAGGCTTTGATGCAACCACGCTCAATACACTTTGGGTTGACAAAAACTTAAAGATGCACGGTCTTATTCAGGCGTTCAGCCGTACAAACCGCATTCTGAACTCCATTAAGACCTACGGCAACATTGTATGCTTCCGCCGGTTGCAGCCACGCATGGAAAGTGCTATTGCGCTTTTCGGAGACCGTGATGCGAGCAGCATTGTGCTTGTGCGTACCTTTAAAGAATATTATTATGGCTGCAGGGACGATGATGGCAAGCCTGTTCGTGGTTATATTGATATGATTGCTGAGCTGCAGGAAAAATATCCTGCCTCTGAGCAGCAGATTATTGGTGAAAAGAACCAAAAGAACTTTATTATGCTTTTCGGTGCAGTGCTTCGTATGCGCAATTTGCTTAGCTGCTTCGATGAATTTATCGGCAAGGAAGGCATCAGCGAGCGTGATATGCAGGATTATCTCAGCATTTACGAGGATTTGCGTCAAAACTGGCCTCCAAAAGGACCGGATGGCGAGAAAACCGATATCACCGATGATGTTGTCTTTGAGGTTGAGCTTGTAAAGCAGATTGAAGTCAACATTGACTATATCCTTATGCTGGTCAAACAGTACCATGACAGCAATTGCGAGGACAAGGAAATACTGGTTACTATCCAAAAGGCTGTTGATTCCAGTCCGACTCTGCGCAGCAAGAAAAAGCTTATTGAAGCGTTTATTGAGGATGTCAACGACAGTGATGGTAATAATATAATCGGCGACTGGAATGATTTTGTCTTTGAAAAGCGCGAAGAAGAGCTTGAGGATATTATCAAGGCTGAGAAGCTGAAGCCTGAAGCTACACGCAACTTCCTTGAAAACGCATTTCAACAGGGTGAAATCAAGACTACCGGTACGGATATTGATAGTATGATGCCGCCTGTAAGCCGTTTCACGAAGAATAATAAGCGTGAAGAAAAGAAGATGGGTATTATTGACCGTTTGAAGGCTTTCTTTGAGAAGTATTTTGGTATCGGTGGCAACAGAAGCTTTTTTAGTAAGAAAGAGGATCAGTAAGAAGGATTGATTGGAGGCTTATGTATGGCAAAAGGTATAATTTATCTTATGAGTACAGCCGTTCCAGGTTTGATAAAAATCGGAAAGACTACCATGGCTAATTATTCTCAGCGCATGTACAATCTAGAAAGCAACGGTTATCGTAATGTTTCTTCGTTGAAGCGTGCTTTCGCTATTGAAGTGGAAGGGTACGATGAAAAAGAACTGCTTTTGCATACTATTTTTGAGAAGAGCCGTGTAGCGGATACTGAGCTGTTTGCTATTGATGCAAACGTTGTAATACAGCTGCTGTCTTCCTTTGAAGGCACTGTGGTTTTCCCGGCATCGGAAACTAAACAGGAAATTTTTGAAGCTGCGACGGAGAATATTACGTGCGGGATAATTCCTGATGGTGTTTATTATTTTGCACGTAAGAAGAAGTCTGATAATAAGCTGGTAAAGGCAACGGTCAGGGTGATTAATGGCTGCTGGACTTTGCTTAAAGGAAGCAGTCTAGGTATTCATGAGGATATAGGTACTTCTAATAAGTCAAGAAAATTGCGTACGCAGTTGCCTATGCATGCTAATGGTGTTCTGTTAGATGATTTTAGTTTAGGGGATTGTTCCCCGAGCTGTGCTGGAAGCGTTGTTTTGAATCAGTCATGTGACGGTTGGATAGAGTGGAAAAATGCTGCCGGCAAGACTATTGATATTTATCGTAAGAGTGCGCTTGGAACTGAAGCTGATTAATGATTGGAGCGATGCTTATGCTGGTAAAAGATTCCGCTGATTTTATGGACGATATAACTAGAACGGAAGTAGCAGATTTTTTGTATTCTACCATTGTTGATAATATTGCTGATGAACTTAGAGAACAAGAAGGGATGCAGAATAACAACGCTTTGATAGATTTAGGTGATCAGGTTGCTAATGGTGGCTCGGTTTATTGGGATGTTTATGTGAAGACGGTAGAGGACATGACTGTAAAGTACCTAGATAGGATTCCCGAAAAGTTTTTGTGGGCTATGTGGCAAGATGGCCGTTATATTGATAATATAGTGGATGATGAGAATGATCTCGATAATATCCCGCTCCATACTTATTTGGCTATGGAAATCTTTAACAGATTATGTTTAATTGCCGAAGAAGAATATGATAATTATGTTATCGAAAGCGGTTTTGACGAGGAAGATGAATAGCTTTATAGGAGGTTTTGCATATGCCTAAAGCAGAAATATCTTTTGAAATTGTTGAACATATCTGTGTTCTGAGCACCGGTTCTAAAGGCTGGACTAAAGAGCTTAACCTTGTGTCCTGGAACGGACGTGAGCCGAAGTACGACCTTCGTGAGTGGTCTCCGGAACATGAAAAGATGGGTAAGGGCGTGACGCTCAGCAAAGAAGAGCTAGATGCACTGAAAGGTATCCTGAAAAAACGGGAGTAAATGACAGGAAACTCCTAAAGTAGACGACTTCAATATAAAGAGTCTACTTTAGGAGTTTTCATTCTAGCAAAATTAAAATATAACTTTATTGCTAAACACTACAATTGGTTTTATGCAGCTTGTCATGGCAAGCACTGTGTAATAACACCAAATTATTTAAGCACGCAGAGGCTTTCTCCGGACAATCATAATAGCATAGTTCACAATTAGGCGTCATTGCATAAATCATGCCATTGTCTCTAGGAAAAAAGCATTTGATTTCACTTGTCCTTGAGCCACAATAACGTGTATAGCTGATATGATGTACATTAGCTGGCGATTCTAGACTAATCAGCTTGCCGCATACAGGACAACGACCATACTGCCTAAGCCTCAATACATGACGTATAAATTGGTTATGGGTGCAATGCATGTGGGCCAAAAAGCGATCTTCTCTACCAAGTGCTTTATGCGCTTGACGCGCTTTTTGGTATTCTAATGTCGGTACGGTTGGTTGGTTTAAATTAAACATTTTCAGACATCTCCTTTATTTTAAGATGCCTGAATCATCAGCGTGGCTGACGCAGTTAGTCATAGAGCAGAGTTCGGCGAAGCGCAGCGTAGCTGAAAAGCTCTTGACTTACTGCGCCAGCTGCGCTACTTAATTGCTATATTACTCGTTATAATGCTATAATTATCGTGAAAAGCTATAATCACAGCAAGGAGACTGTGCCATGAATAACATAGACATGCTCATTTCTGATCTTACACTACAACTAATCAATATATTCACTGTTCCAAATGTCAAAGAAATAATATTATACGGCTCTGTCGCACGCGGGACAGCAACATCAGAATCAGATATAGATATAGCGGTAATTCTAGACGATTATACGTATAAAATGCACGACGAGATGATTGACTTTGTTGTGGATTTAGAACTAAAATACAATAAAGTTATATCCGTGCTCCTAATATATAACAAGCAATTTAATGAATGGGGTAATATTACACCGTTTTTCAAAAACATCAAAAAAGACGGTAAGGTATTATGGAAAGCTGCATTTTGATAATCCTATAGAGAAATTTTGATTTAAATGTTTTAACGGAGGTGTTGTTCTACTATGAATTTATCATCTTTGCAATCTGCATATGCGATTATTTTAGATTTCGACAAAACAAATTTATCACTACCATACGATGAAGCTTTAAGTAATATACGTAATGTAATGGTGCAATTTCAATTTAAGCCTTTAACAAATAATGTTTATGTATGCACATCGTCAAAAAATCAATTGGCCTTACTTTACATGCTCGTCCAGGAGTTATCTAAGATTACCTGGCTCAAATCTTCTTTAGTAACTCTCAAAGCCTTTAAAATGGATAATATCTCTGATTTTACTGACATAATTAGAGGCAAATAGGATACTTTAATGTGCCCAAAAAACTCTTGCTCTTAATATCTTCTAATGATATAATTTACTTAGTTGCACGGGTAGCTTCGCGTTAGCGTTGAGTTCGTGCCTGGCTGTGTGAGCCAGTGGCATCTGTCGAGCTTGACAGGTGCTTTTTTTATTATGAAAGAGGTGATCCTTATGCCAATATTATATTCCTATACTCCTGAAGAAGTTGAAAAATTCAAGGCTAAATTAAAACAAGCTGAAGAAAGAGCTGCATTTTTCGAACAAGCTTACAAACAAGAGCAAGCGATAAACGCTAAGCTGCAGCAACAGCAAAAAGCAGATTAACATGCTCATTATTTAGGCTGTAAATCTCTCACATCACCTTGTATATTGCTTAGTACAAGGAGCTTTAAATTATATCTGTTTAAGCTCGTAATTGCTCGCTAACTCATAATAGCCTGCTTTTACGAGCTTTTCTTTTGGTATTGATCTATTTTGAGTGCCGTGTCTCATGCATCTGAGCGCGTGGTGGATTTGCAATACTTAGTTATAGCCAATGCTGAGCGAAGATAGAAAAGGCTGGGGCAAGCCCCAGCCTTTGAACACTATGTTAGATTTCTACTTTTTTATCATATTCTACAGAAGTACAAGCAAGTACATCTGTTGCTGCTCCTGTATTTGCTGAGATTTCTCAAGCCCTACCTGTAAAAACTGCTCCTGCTAATGTTGCTGCAACTTGTTCTTGCAATTTACGAGAGTGAAATAATTTGAATGTGAAAAAAGACCGCCGGCGGCGGTCTTTTTTCATATGGGGACGTTTTAACGGGTGCCTGTTTGACGCTTACGAACAATCTTATCATAGGAAAGTTTTCCTGTTGGAAAATCAAGCTTTGTTATAATCTTTGTAGGTTGTTCATCAATATATCTTTTAAGAAGGTCGTTATTCATGCTATTCCCCTCCGAATATTATCTACATGCTTAATATTTGAGCAAAGCCTTTATGGAATACATAATTTGCTCGTAAGTAATATCCTTTGCATAGGAAAACTGCTTGCGGTATTTATCCCACATCGTTTTGAGTTCCGGACTTTCTTCAATGTTATGAAGAATACTTGGAACATCTGCGATCTGATTTGTAGTACCGCGGTGATTTGCCGTTGCTTTCAATGCATCCGCAAAGACCGCAATATCAAATTTCTGCGTTGTAGTCAGTATGTAGGCATCGTAAAAATCTCTTGGACGGGTGTTGAATATGCCGCGTCGCAAAATAGTTTCCACCTTTTCCGCCATAACTGTTTCAATGTTGTATGCCCACAGCTCGTATGATTTCTCGTCATCAAAAATCTCGGAGAAGTTGTACTGCACCGCATGAGGCGTAATTATGTCCCCGGTTGATACATCGATGCTAAGCGGTGTCAGCATAATATCGAACCTGGCATTTAGCATGACACGATATCCGCCGTAAATGTCATCGTTACGAATGGGAGAGATTGTGCCAATTTCATACACAATACCGTCATCGAATGTGATGTCGCAGATATCTTCCAATGCACTGCGAATTGCTTCCGGTGTTAGGGGAAGGTTTTTGAGCGTGGTATCCATATCCATCGTTGCGCGGTTGTCGAGACCAACAATCGCTGCTACCAACATTCCACCCTTTAATACAAACTTCTCTTTGTATTCAGAAGCAGACAAACGGATAAGCAAACGCTCAAACATATAGTTCTGCAAAATGACCTGTGCAGGAATATTTTTCTGCACAGGTCATTTTGCGAATTTTTGCTTTTAGACTCATTGCTTTACTCACAGAAGCACCTCCAAATACTGACGCAGGATATTAGACACTCGCATCTTTTTTGCGTAAGAGTTTAGTTTATTCAAATCTTTCTTTGGGTTAGTTGCATACAGTTTTAATGCCGCAAGGAAAGTTTCTGTTCCCAACTTGTTGCGACTGCGGATTATATCGCAGACCGTACGTTCAAGATCGTATGCGGTAACATCATTTCCTGCAGATGTCTTCATCTTTGTTTTGCCAAGCTCAAATAGTTCGGGTTTGATGTAATATACCTTGCATTCAGATTTGATTGCCGCAGATGGAATACAACCGGACGGTGCAGTAACCGTATGCTCGAATGGGGTTCTGTCGGAAATCCCATGAAGGTAAAGGGCTGTTTCATGAGAAAATATTACTCTTTCAGAACGATTACTGATCGCCAACAACTCATCCTGCATATCATCGGGAAGAATGTACTGGCCTTTTACAATACGATGGATTTTATCTTCTTTGCACAACTTATAAAGCATTGCTTTGGATATGCCATGTTGTGCTGCTATTTTTGTTTTGATAATTCCGCCATGCGATTTTGCAATAGCGGTAAGTTCAGTCATGTAATCCATACACTCACCTCAATTGTACCAACTCAATAATATTATATTTATAATTACGATGTAAGTCAACAGGGTGGAGCAATCATTTGAAAAATATTTAATAAGGACACACCTCTAAGCAAAAAAAGAGTCGGCATTTTCATACCAACTCTGCTAATTTTATCTTTATCATTAATAATCTATATGTCTACTACAACCAGGCCTGTTTTTTACTTCTGGCTTATTACTATAATCTAAAGGTTCTTTTCTTCATGTACTTCACCAAAGCCGCTCTTGATTTGCTCCATACTTCTATCAAGCTTAGCAAGGTATTCTGCATTGCGGGCATTTTTCATAAGCTGATTATAATTATCAAGGCTCATAATAACAATGCTCTTTGATTTTTTACGAGTAACAATAATAGTTTGATTATTATCACTTGCTTCATCACAATAATCTTTTAAATTGTTTTTGAGAGTAGAGTAGTTTATAGTTAACATAGTTATAGGCCCCCCTTTGCTTCAAGAATGTAAGACAAAATCAGTGAATTTGTTCATGTATACCAACGCGCTATATTTACCAAACTCACCAATACCCACAATATCTATACTTTACATAGTGTAGCTCTTCCAACAATAACTTGTTTAGCAAGGGTTTGCATGCTAGTATCGTAAGACCTTCATTGTACCATGGCAAGGTTTTTCTATAATCAGCCAAAATCTCTTCAGCCTCTGAATATGTAAACCTTCTCACAATGTCTTCTTTTTCAATTCTTATCAACAAATGCAAGAGGACATTATGGACTAAAGTCTTGTCGAAGACAACATTCATGCGAGCTAGTATAAATATCACAACAGAATCTAAAACCAACAGTTTATACAACAAATTAATATCAGTATAAATCTGCATTTTTACTGGGAGTATGAATAAAGCTAAGCTTATCAAAAATAAAACAATATCGTATATTTTTTCTAGCTTTCTTTTTCTCCAAAAAATGCCATAGCCCGATTTGTTAATACAAATGTAGGATGAAAATGTCATTTTTAGCTCAAAATAGCGAATTGCCAATAAACATCCTATCAATCCTTCAGCAAATAAAAGCGACATTAATACCTTTTCGTCCATCTCATCCCCTCCTGACCTTTATTATAGCAGAGCATGATACATCAGTCTATTGTATATATATTATAGAGCAATATAAACACCATAACTTTAATTATGAACATGATAATAATTAGTGTTATAACATTAATTATCGACATAACTATAGTTAGCATTATAACTTGAATTATTAATATACCTGTAGTTAAATTTGTAACTTCAATTATTGATGTAACTATAGTTAGAATACCAACATAGATAACTTTAATAACTACACACTTGCTAAGATTAGATTTCCCAACCATCATTTTTTTTACTTTTACTATTCAAGTCCACGATCATTTTGTTTTGTTTTATATTTTCTTTGCCTGCACTTATGATATTACGTAATAGCTTATCTATATCCATATTTGCATCATTGATAGCTGATGCTCCGCTGCCGAGAGATGGAGCACAGTATTTTTCTTTCATCTTGTAATGTTGGTTCGGATTAATACTTCTTCCAATTTTAATAACTTTATTCCGTAGCTCTTGATACTCACTATTTAATTTAAGCAGATTTAATTTTTGATTTTCCATGTCTTTACTTTGTTCGAGCATTTCTTTTATCAATTTTTTATACCATTTATCACCTGCTTCAGAGCTGATGAAGCTACGTATTTCTGCATCTTGCTTTTCATAATCAGCTTTCAGAATTCTGTAAGCTCGTCCTTTTTCGTTATACTCTTCTCGTATATTACCAGGCATAGATTCTTTGGAACCGTATAGGCTTAAGATTTCTTTTAGTCTAGTTTTAAGGCTGATTACTGCTTTACCTTCTTTTTGCAATTTTTCAAATCTGCCGCTGGTCATAATATTAAGTACCTTGCTTGGCATTTGATCAATCGGAGTTATTGTTTTTTCAATTCTTATAATTGCAGATTCGTTATATTTTATTTGGTTATTAACTGAACCAAGTAATTTCACAAAATCTTTTCTGATAATTTCGCCGGACATAGTAAGTTCGGCAAATCGTTTTTCACTATATTCCTTTTCTTTAAGTTCTAACTCAATTTGTTTTTTGTATTTTAATTCAGCAGCTTTACGTGCTTTTTGAATTTTATCTATAATTACGCCAAAAGCCTTGGCACTCATTTGATAAATTTTGTCCAAGGTATTGTCGATATTTTCTTGATCATAACCATTTTCTTCAATGATTTTTTTGGTTTTATATGCGAGAGCAGGTCCAAGATGCTCCTGGGGTTCGCGATCAAAAAAATCGGCAAGATCATTATCTCCTGCTGCAGCTGCTAAATCTCGTTGGACCTTTAACGTTTTGCATGATACAGTTTTGTTTATTCTACGTGATGTGTACTCCGCGTTAACCATATCTTCCCAGCTCTGTCGGATTTTCTTTATGCTATCGCGTGCATCACTAGATGTAAAACGCTCATCTTTTTTGTATCCACTATTATCCGGACTCTTTCCATTATATCGTTTAAAAAATTTAGAGGGTGATTTGGCTTTTGTCATGCCATCTTCTACAACTCGTTCACAAAACATTATATGTGCATGGATTTGTTCTTCATCATCATCGAACGTAGCAGGTTTACTGTGGATAGCATATGCCCATACTTTGTTATTTCCAATATGCTTACCAACAAAATCATTTACCAATTTTTGATTTTCCTCGTGCGTTAGCTCATTTGGTAGTGCTATCTCAAATTCTGAGTATGCTCTGCCATTAGTGCGCTCGTACTTATCTGCGTGCGCAAAAAAATCAGACGCAGACATAGCCCAATGTGGGAGATTGGCGTTTTTATAAACGAGTTCTTCCGCACGCCGCCCACTACTAAAGCGTCCCTCGCGCAGTATATAGTCTGCATGTTGCTTTGCAGTTCCAGTTTTCCCATTTTTAAGGCTTAAATGATATGTTGCCATTATGCTTTCCTCCTGAAAAAAACAAAAAATCCTTAAGCAATTCCTGCAGATATAATCTGCAATTGATGAGGGACCAATGGTCCTCATCCTCCTTGCTTAAGGATTATGTTTCATTTTATTTTTTTAGCTTTCTTACACGGGTTTCCACCAAGGATCTGCCTTGGTACGAGAAACCCATAAGTGCGCCTAACGCTACGCGTAGGAAGAGAACGTAAAAATCGTTACTCCCTTATTTTATTTTAGCACAGTCGTTTGCCACGTTAAAGGGCTTTTTATGATATCGTTGCACAAAAAAGTCCTAGCTTTTTAATAGCCAGGACTCAACTTTAAAGCTATTATTAACTTATACAAACCATCTTTCGAAAAAAATCCCTAAAGTAATCTGGTCCGGTTTCCCATAATCCAGTCTCAAAATCATATAGGGCTTTATAAGCTTCGGAATTTAAGATTTTGTGTCTCGTTTCCTGCCAGGAAATACCTTCTTCATCAGCCATATCCATAATAGTATCAGTCAAAATCAAATCTGCACAAAATCTTTCTTGTTCAGTACTTTTACTTTTCTTCGTAACTGCCTCTAGTTTATTACGAACTTCTCCTTCAAGTTTAATACCATTTGTTTTTAACATCTCTACCATATCGTTAACAGCACACTCATCACTACTTAAACTTAACATATCATACGTATCTTCAATATACTTCCATACACCATACGTCTCAAACAGTTTATTAGTATCAGCAGACGAAACTTGCAATTTTTCGCAGAACATTCTAAAGATACGTACTTCAAAAAAGATAAGTTCATTTAACATGATTGCGTTCCTCCTTAATACTAATATTGTAGCTTATACACTAAAAAACAACAACACATTCAGCTATGCTATATTGATTTTATTAATACTGCTTTTGATTAATTCATCTATTTTATCGTACCGGTACTTTATAGGTAACAATATTTTCCAACGACAGCGCTCGCGTCGTAAGATAATATTTACCTACGCCATTAGTCCATTGTATTTCTATTGTTGTGGTAATCCATTGTCTGTCTAGTAAAACTTCAAAAACACTACCACAATGCAATTCTCGTTCGTATTCTTCTCCTTTAATCACGTATCTATCAATTTTACGATCGTACACTAGTTGTTTCATAGCGATTTGCTCCTTCCTAGAATTGACTTTATAAATTGTACTTTACTTATCTATCCTAATACATCTCTATCATGCATAGGGTATTGTTTTGTGTAGCGTTTATTAGATGTTTGATATATGTTAATAGAGTAGGGGCGGAGTAGTGTTTGGGGATTAGCCTTGGCGGGCAGAGTAGGAAACAGACACTGCTCCCTGTTGCAGCCCAATTAATAATGTAATGGGTTGCAACAGGGTATGCTTGGTTGGTTAATCGCCCCGCCGTCGTCGTGAGGTATCCATCCACCCTCCCCAGCATGTCATCTAGATCATCCAATCATAATCAGTCCTGATCGTCCCTAGACTACCCCGACATAATGTCGCCTGATTACCATACCGCGCCGTTGTTTGTGGCCGCGCGCGCCCTAAATGCTCATGGCAGGAGAGGTATGCCAGTCTGTCCGCTTGTCCAGGCGTAAGAGCATTGCGGTTAATTATACAGTGTCCGCTACACCGGCGTTTTTTAGTATCTCGCCTCGGCGGCGACCGCAGTGTTATTCCGTTGTCGTAAACCACTACGGCAAGCAGATGATATAGCCTCTTGCCTATTATGGGTGTATAGGATATAATATAGATGGGTAATATAGATAGGCGTTTGAGTGGTACTCTGCTTGAGCGCTTATTTTATTTTTGGGGACGATTACATTTTGAGTACAATTTGACTCCGTTTTTCCCAAAATTGGATAAACTGGGGATAAAAAAGATAAAAATTACAAACAAAAAGCACTATTTCATTAACTGATAAAGCTAATGAAATAGTGCGCAAAAAGAAGTTAAATAATCTCGCTGCTACGCTAGTAGCACAATAGATTGTTGATTCGTC
>OKTM01000460.1_pt1 | contig 18936 bp, 20 predicted proteins | sample 1606401 | NCBI WGS metagenome assembly OKTM01 (sample SAMEA3879583, study PRJEB24766) | human gut metagenome | biome: human-associated habitat; feature: feces | place: USA | collected 1985/1987 | reverse complement strand
GCATCCAGCAGATATTCGGAGCACTGGCACTGATTCTCACAGGAGCTTTCATGTTCACCACCCGCGGTAACGAATGGATTGCCTGTCTTACTATTGCCGCCGTACTCGAACTTTACACTGCTTTCCGCATTCCACAGGAAGAAGCAAAAGAAGAGAAATAAAAAAAGCCTATTCAAAGCTTCACAGTCTTGAACAGGCATTGATTCATTAAAATTATGAATGTCCTCAGGAAATCCAAGGGCTTTAAAAAGACATTTTTTATTTCTTAGCAGATGAATATCTGGCATTCAATCCATCTACGATTTCTTTAGTGATATTAAATGCGCTGTCAGCATAAAGCAGGTTATCAAAACCAGTATTGCTGAAAATCAAGCTATATCCACGAGTTTTATTATATTCTTTCAGGAAAGCGTTGATAGAATCACGCAGTTGCAGGCTGTTCTTTTCATTCTCACTCATCAGTTCAGACTGCAGCTTGTTGCTCAGGTTCTGCAAATCCTGCTCCAACTTTGCGATGCGGTTGTATTCCTGCTGCGCTCTCTCCTGAGAAAGATAAGCGTTGTTCTGATACTTTGTCTGGAATTCCTGCTTCTGCTTCTCCAGTTCGCTGGCTTTCTGGTTCAATGTCAGACGGACATTCTCGCCCTTCTTCACCATAGCCTCATTCAAGTCTATGCAATAGTTGTATTTTGCCAAAAGCGTATCTATTTCAACATAAGCAATTTTCATTTCCGATAATCCGCCGGCTTGTGCAGGAGCGCTTGTCGTCTGTTTATCAGTATTGCCGGCACATTGAGCAAATAAAACGATCAGTGCGAGAGCTGCCAGACCGTTCATGAGGTAGTTTAATCTCTTCATAATTGATAAATATTGTTTTTTAAAATTAGTTCATACTATCGTTTAAGGCTTTTTCCAGTTCATCAATGGAAAAACGGGATTTGCGTTGTGCTTCTCTGTCCTGCGACTGCGCACAGCCGATACCTCTATCGCGCATTGCCTTATTGCCACTGACATGCCCGTTAGGGAACCTGCCGCCTTTCACAAAAAAGACCTTTACACCCAATAAAACAATGCAAATAGCAACTATTAACAGAGTTATCAATATTGTATCAAGCATTTCCATTAATTTTGTTACATGAAAATAGTGTTTTTACTATTTTTGTGGGTGCAAATATAGGGCTTTGGTTGGACTAAGCACCCTTTTTTACTCTAAAAAAAGAGAAAGGGAAATAAAATAGCCAATTAATTTAACCATATTTAGCAATAAGAGGTTAATTTGTACAAGATTTGAATTTCAGAAACAGAAGATCAGGATACGCTTCACTTGTATCCTGGCTGCTATAAACTATTAAGATATGGAAAAAAAAGATTTGAAACCGGCTGGCGTATTCCACTATTTCGAGGAAATCTGCCAGGTACCGCGCCCTTCCAAAAAGGAAGAAAAGATTATCGCTTTTCTAAAAGCATTCGGAGAAAAACATAAGTTGGAAACAAAGGTGGACGAAGCCGGAAACGTTCTGATAAAGAAACCCGCTACTCCGGGTATGGAAAACCGCAAGACTGTCGTACTTCAATCGCACATCGACATGGTATGTGAAAAGAACAACGACGTGAAGCACGACTTCCTGACCGACCCTATCGAAACCGAAATTGACGGTGAATGGCTGAAAGCCAAAGGTACGACGCTGGGGGCGGACAACGGTATCGGTGTAGCCACCGAACTTGCCATCCTTGCCGATGACAGTATCGAACACGGACCTGTCGAATGCCTGTTCACCGTAGACGAGGAAACCGGACTGACCGGCGCCTTCGCCTTACAGGAAGGTTTCATGAGCGGTGACATCCTGCTGAATCTCGATTCCGAAGATGAGGGAGAATTGTTCATCGGCTGTGCGGGCGGCATAGACTCCGTAGCCGAATTCACCTATAAAGAGGTGGATGTACCTGCCGGATATTTCTGCTGCAAGGTACAGGTAAAAGGACTTAAAGGCGGACATTCCGGCGGCGATATCCATTTAGGACTCGGTAACGCCAACAAATTATTGAACCGCTTCCTGAGTCAGACTTTCAAGAAGTACGATATGTATCTCTGCGAAATCGACGGCGGCAACCTGCGCAATGCCATTCCGCGCGAGGCGTATGCGGTTTTCGCCGTGCCGAGCGGTTCGAAAGCCGGCTTCGAGGCTTTCTATAAGGAGTTTGCCGGGGAACTTGCAGCCGAAGCCAAGTTCCGGGAACCGAATTTCAAGATCGGAATCGAAGAGGTTCCGGCCGCATCGGTGATCGATGCGGCGACCCAGCGCAACTTGCTTTACGCGCTCGTAGGACTCCCCAACGGAGTGATCGAGATGTCGCTGGCCATGCCGGGACTTGTCGAGACATCGACCAACCTCGCTTCGGTGAAATTCGAAGGGGACGATCGGATCGTCGTGACCACTTCGCAGCGCTCCTCGGTGGAGAGTGCCAAGGTCTATGCGTCGCAGATGATCGAATCGGTGTTCGCTTTGGCGGGTGCCGAGGTGTCGCATTCGGAGGGGTATCCCGGCTGGGCGCCCAATCCCCAGTCCAAACTGTTGGAAATCACGGTTGCCAGCTATGAGAAACTTTTCGGTGTGAAGCCCAAGGTGCGTGCGATCCATGCCGGATTGGAGTGCGGCTTGTTCCTCGAGAAATATCCGCATCTGGAGATGGTTTCGTTCGGTCCGACGCTGCGCGGCGTCCATTCGCCCGATGAGCGGCTCGAAATCGCAACGGTTCCCAAGTTCTGGGATCTGTTGGCCGATATTCTGAAAAAAGTCGAGTAAGTTTCTGCGTGGAATATTGATTTCCGAATCATATCGTCTGGTCGATCAAGTCATTCATTATCAAATGAATGACTTGATTTTTTGATTATACGGATCGTAGGAAGATGGTTTACACGGGTAATTCTCGGGATGATATTCTCGATCTTTTTTATTGTCAAAGGCCGGATACTCTGTATTTTATGACAATGAAAACCGATTGTTCGACAGGTTTGTACGGGTATTTGTGCTGCGCCTGCCTTCCGGCGAGGTGCAACGAAGGCAGAAGCTCGGAGAACGGAGCCTTGCGGGATACGTAATTAAAATTGCTCGCCGCTATCGAACGGGATAGAATGGACCGGTTGCGAAAAAAAATTAGGAAAGATAATTTCGGGGGATCGGTATCCGAACCGATCCTTAATCACAAAATGATTCAATATTGGTATTATGTTAAATTATATAAGAAATTTCTTGCATCGGCCAATATGTCGGCATTTACGCCGATGATTATATAATGATTTATAAAACAGGTATTATCCGTGATTTCTTTGTGTTTTGCCGAAGGCAAATATGCTCGATGCAGGAAAGTTTTGTAATGTTGCAGACCGATCGATCTTTGATATGGATGTGGACAATTCGTGCGGATGTCGTTAATTTTAGTAAATTTGCAGGTAAATATATTTGTCTATGTTTCGAAAAATCGCCATATTTTCGCTGATAATACCGTGGTTGCTTTTCAGCGGCTGTGCGTCCCGACCCGCCGACGAGCGGCCGACGATCTTCGTATCGATTCTTCCTTTGCGCGGGATCGTTTCCGAAATCGTCGGCGATGACTTTCGGGTCGAAGTGCTCGTTCCGCCCGGTATGAACCCGGAAAGTTTCGAGCCGACACCCCGGCAGATGATCGATCTGAATCGTTCGCAGTTGATATTCAATATCGGTTGGATCGATTTCGAGCAGAATATGCTGTCCAAGATCGAGGACCGTCGAAAAGTAATCGACCTGCATCGTGGTATAGAGCCGATTGCGGGCAGTTGCTCCCATGCGGACGCGGAGAAAGAGCACCGACACGGCGTCGATCCCCACATTTGGACCTCTCCGCGCGAATTGCGCACTATGGCCGATAATGCTTATCGGGCGATTCACGAGCTGTATCCTGATTCTACCGTATATGCGGTTAATTATCAGTGTCTTGCCGATAAATTGCAGGCTCTCGATGATTCTGTTGCCGAACGGCTGAAGCAGAGCGGAGTACCCTATTTCATGATTTACCATCCGGCCCTGACCTACTATGCCCGTGCCTATGGAATCGAGCAGGTTGCCATCGAGCAGGATGGCAAGGAGCCTTCGGCCAAACGGCTGGCCCGGCTTATCGAGCAGGCTCGCCGGGACAGTATTCGTGTCGTATTCTACCAGAGCCAGTTCCCGGCTTCCACCGTCGAAGTGATCGCCGAAGATATCGGGGCGCAGAGCGTCCGGATCGATCCGCTGGCCGAGGATGTCGTCGGCAATATTTCCTATATTACGGATCTCATAACTGCCGAACGTCTATGAAAACTCCGCTCGTTTCGCTTCGCCGCGTCAGCGTGTCGTACGATGGTCACGACGCGCTCAAAGAGGTCGATTTGGATATTTATCCCGATGATTTTCTCGGTATCATAGGTCCTAACGGCGGAGGTAAAACTACGCTTGTCAAGGCCATCGTGGGAACGATCCCCTATCGCGGTACGATCTCCTATTCGCCGCAGTTGTTTCGGGGAAAGGAGCGGTTGATCGGCTATATGCCCCAGCAATCGATCTTCGACCGGAGTTTTCCGATTTCGGTGCTCGAAGTGGTGATGTCGGGGCTTCAGGGGCAAAGGGGTTTCCATGCCCGCTATGCGTCCGGGGATCGAGCGAAGGCACAGGAGCTGCTGCGGACGGCCGGTATCGACGGGATCGCCCGCAAACCTATCGGCGAGATTTCCGGCGGTCAGATGCAGCGGGCGTTATTGTGTCGGGCGGTGATTTCGGATCCTAAATTGTTGATTCTGGACGAGCCGGCCAATTTTGTGGACAATCGTTTCGAAAACGAGCTCTATCGGATGCTCGCCGAGTTGCACGGACGAATGGCGATCGTAATGATTTCGCACGATCTGGGGACGATTACGAGTGTCGTGCGGAATATCGTTTGTGTGAATCGTTATGTTCACCGGCACGATTCGAACATCATTACCGAGGAGCAGCTTCGTAATTACGACTGCCCTATTCAGCTTATTTCCCACGGCAAGGTGCCGCATACGGTGCTTGCATCGCACCCGCACGACTGTTGTCCACATACCCGTACGGAGGAATAGCCCGGCTTTTCCGGTATCTATCTTCACCGATGAAGATTACGACCGGGCCAAAGCCATGTACGACGAACGTATGGCCAATTTCGGAAATGGCGAAAAGTAGCTCCCGGATTCTCTGAGCGAAAGGAGCCGTAGCATTGCGTTTGCGGCTCCTTCCCCTCCCCTCCTCGCTGTCCGGCAGACAGAGTAGTGCCTCGTTCCGGGAAGAGTGGTGTGCCGGATCAACAAAATGTATTCCGGCATATATGCGTCCGTTGACTTGCCGCCATTGTTTGTTGTCGTACCTGTTGCCTGCACATTGGGCGGCGATGCCGGCCGCAGGATCCCGATCGTTTGTGGACATAAAAAATACTTACGGAGTTGCCCCCGTAAGTATTCGAGTATGATTCGGGATAATTTTCTATTTGTTGATCTCGCTCAACTTTTCGAACAATTTGCCGAACGAAGCCTCGATTTCGCGGCGCAGCGCTGCAAAGTGCTTGCGCACCAGCGAAGGATTATGTGCATCGGCCGGATTGTTGGCCTTGACGAAAAGCGCGTTGCGAAGAGCCACACCCTCCTGCATCACTTCGAAAATCTCTTTCTCTTTGGTCGGCTGGAAGCAGATCGCCATGTCGCAGTCGAACACGAGTTCCTCCAGACGGTAGTCGATCTCTTTTTTCAGCATTCTTAAATTTGCCATATCTCTATTCGGTTTTAATATAATTATTCCTGTAAAAAATCATACACGGATCCACGTACCTCTCCCCGACTTGTCGGAAGCGTTCGCCGCACTCTGTCCGATGCAAAAATTAAAAGAGTGCGAGCAGTCGCCAACCCTGTGATTTTTGTTTCCCTTTGCCGGACAGATCCGCACCCGAATACCTCCTATTCGTTTTTCAGTCGTCGGCTGTCCAAATCAATCCGAGCCGGCTTACCTGCCGCAAAGAAGAACTGCATCCTATCCTCTGCAAAGATAAAAAAATCTTCCGGAAATCGAGTGCAGTCAGATCACAAAATTCAATTACATCCGCTCCGGTACGTCGATTCCGAGCAGCGCCATGGCCAGACGGATCGTGCGGGCCACCTGTTCGGCCAGGCGCAGCCGCATGTCGCGGGTCGTCGTACACTCCTCTTTGAGGATCGAATGGTCGTGGTAGTAGCCGTTGAACGATTTGGCCAGTTCGTAGGCGTAAGCGCCGACGATCGACGGAGCGAAATTCGCGGCGGCGGCCTGTACGGTCGCCGGATATTCGGTCAGCGCCTTGATCAGTTCGATCTCTTCGGGCAGGAGCGCCGCAGCTTCGTCCTGGGTGCGGAAATCGATCCCTGCCTCCTCTGCTTTGCGCAGGATCGAGCGGATGCGTGCATGCGTGTACTGGATGAAAGGACCTGTATTGCCGTTGAAGTCGATCGATTCGCGGGGGTCGAACAGCATCGTCTTCTTGGGATCGACCTTCAGGATGAAATACTTGAGGGCTCCTAACCCGACCATCGATGCGATGGCGTCGGCTTCCTGCGCGGTGCAGCCGTCCAGTTTGCCCAATTCGTCCGACATCTCGCGGGCGGTCGATACCATGTCGGCGATCAGATCGTCTGCATCGACGACCGTTCCCTCGCGGGATTTCATCTTGCCTTCGGGCAGCTCGACCATGCCGTAGGAAAGGTGGTAGATGTGGTCGCTCCATTCGTCGTATCCCAACTTCTTGAGGATCAGCTTGAGCACCTGGAAATGGTAGTTCTGTTCGTTGCCCACTACGTAGATCATTTCGTCCAGCCGGTTCTCCTCGAACCGGCGGAACGCCGTGCCGAGATCCTGCGTCATATAGACCGATGTGCCGTCGCCGCGCAGCAATAACTTCTGGTCGAGTCCGTCGGCCGTGAGGTCGATCCAGACAGAACCGTCCTCCTTGCGGAAGAAGATACCCCGGGCGAGTCCCTCTTCCACCAGGCTCTTGCCCAGCAGGTAGGTTTGCGATTCGTAATAGACCTTGTCGAAATCGACGCCCAATGCCTTGTACGTCACGTCGAAGCCTTCATAGACCCACCCGTTCATGGTTTCCCACAGCGAATATATTTCCGGGTCTTTGGCCTCCCAGCGGCGCAGCCACTCCTGCGCCTGTCGCATGATCGGAGCGTTTTTCTTGGCCTCCTCCTCGCTTTGCCCGGCGGCGACGAGCTCCTTGATCTGGGCTTTGTAGTGCTTGTCGAATTCGACGTAATATTTACCGACCAGGTGGTCGCCTTTCATCCCCGACGAGGCGGGCGTTTCGCCGCCGCCGTAGAGTTTCCAGGCCAGCATCGACTTGCAGATGTGAATACCGCGGTCGTTCACGAGGTTTACCTTGATGACCTTGTTGCCGTTGGCTTTCAGGATCTGCGCGACGGAGTATCCCAGCAGGTTGTTGCGGATGTGTCCCAGGTGAAGGGGCTTGTTGGTGTTGGGCGAGGAGTACGGCCCGTCGGTGCGGCCTGCCCGAAGGTGTCGTTTGCCGCGACCTCCCGGAAGCGTGCGGCCCAGAATGCACTGTCGAGCGAGAGATTCAGGAATCCCTTGATTACGTTGAACGCCTTGATTTCCGGCGTATTGGCCACCAGGTATTCGCCGATCTCCGTCGCCGTGGCTTCGGGCGACTTGCGGCTGGCTTTGAGCAGGGGGAACACCACGAGCGTATAGTCGCCCTCGAACTCTTTGCGGGTTTTCTGAATCTGCAACGGAGCTCCGGCATTCCCGTAGAGGGTGCTTACCGCCGCTGCGACTTTATCCGTAAGAAACTGTTCAATATTCATCGTATGTCGAATTTGGGTGCGAATTTACGCTTTTTATCCGAATAATCCGCGTCGTCGCCTCTCAATAATGCGTCGGATAGCGAATTGCATCCGTCGATTTTCGGAAAATTGCAAACTATTGTTATATTTGCAAACCGTATAGGCTGTCCCCGCAGCGTCCGAATGGTTCGGCGTTGTTGCGTCGTGCGATTCCCTGTCCGAAAACAATCCGGGCCGGATTCGTCCGCCGGGGTCGAAGGCCGGAGCCATCCGGCCCGGCTTTCGGTATGGACCGCCTTTCGTTTTTTTATTTTTTCATAGCATGGAAATATTCATAATCCTCCTGCTGATCCTGCTCAACGGTCTGTTCGCCATGTCGGAGATCGCCCTGATCTCGGCTCGCAAATCGAACCTCACGGCGCAGGCCAAGCAGGGCAACAAACGGGCTCGCCAGGCCCTCAAGCTGGCGGAAGATCCCAACAAATTTCTTTCGACCGTCCAGATCGGTATTACTCTGATCGGTATTTTGACCGGTATTTATTCGGGGGCGGCCATCGCCGACGACCTGCGGGAAGTCTTCGTCCGCTGGGGAGTTCCCTATGCGGCTCCCGTAGCGCAGACGCTCATCGTGATCGTGGTGACCTATCTGACTATCGTGTTCGGAGAGTTGATTCCCAAGCGTATCGGTATGACGGCCGCCGAGCCGGTCGCCAAACTCGTGGCCGGCCCTATGAAGGTGCTGTCGGTCGTCGCCTCCCCTTTCGTATGGCTCCTTTCGAAGAGCATCGAGGGCATTTCCCGTCTGTTCGGGCTGCGCGATACCGACAGTCCCGTAACGGAGGCCGAGATCAAGTCGATCGTGCAGGAAGGCGCCGAGGACGGAGCTGTGCAGGCTGTCGAGCAGAAGATCGTCGGCCGTGTCTTCTCGTTGGGTGACCGCAGCGTGGAGTCGATCATGACCCACCGCAGCGACATCGCATGGCTCGATGTGAATATGTCTGTGGATGAGATCCGCGACCTCGTTCGTCGGGAGCCTCACGGACGCTATCCCGTCGGCGAAGGATCGCTCGACCGGCTGGTCGGCGTCGTCTATCTGAAGGATCTTTTCTCGCATATCGGGGACCCTGGATTCTCGCTGCGGCAGATTCTCTCTCCTGTCAAGCTGTTCCACGAGGGAGCGGAGGTGTATATGGCGCTGGAACAGTTGCGGACCGAGCAACTGGGTTATGGCATCGTTTGCGACGAGTTCGGCGTCACGCAGGGTATCGTGACTCTGAAAGATATTTTCGAAGCCCTTGTGGGCGAGCTGCTCGAAGATCGTGAAGAGCCGGATATCGTCGTGCGCGAGGACGGCAGCGTGCTGGTGGACGGACAGTGTTCGTTTTACGATTTTCTGGCCCATTTCGGATTGGAGGATGTCTATTCTTCGGCCGAATACAATACGATCAGCGGTTTGATTCTGGATGAGTTGGAACATATTCCGCACAGCGGGGAATACCTTCAATGGGAGTGTTTCCGGCTCGAAGTCGTGGATATGGACGGAGCACGCATAGACAAGGTGCTGGCGACGATGATCGACACGTCCGATAATAAAAATAAATAGGGCCTTTCCGTGCGGAATTTGTTTTTGATGCCATGAAGATTGCCGACATAGAATTGGGTGACCGCCCGCTGTTCCTGGCTCCGATGGAGGATGTGACCGATCCTTCGTTCCGCTATATGTGCAAGCAGTTCGGTGCCGACGTGGTATATACCGAGTTTATCTCTTCGGACGGGTTGATCCGCGATGCGGGCAAGTCGCTCGCTAAATTGCGCATCGCCGAAGCCGAACGGCCCGTGGGTATCCAGCTTTACGGTCATCTGGTGGAACCGATGGTCGAGGCGGCTCGGATCGCCGAGGCGGCCGATCCCGATATCATCGATATCAACTTCGGTTGTCCGGTGAAGAAGATCGCCGGTCGGGGCGCCGGATCGGGTATGATGCGCGATGTCCCCCTGATGGTCGAGATGACCCGCCGCATCGTCGAAGCCGTGAAGAAACCCGTGACGGTCAAAACCCGTCTGGGATGGGATGAAGAGTCGAAGAACATCGAAGAGATCGCTCTGCGCCTGCAGGACGTGGGTATCGCCGCACTGACGATCCACGGCCGCACGCGGGCCCAAATGTATCGCGGCGAAGCGGATTGGACGCTCATCGGCAAGGTGAAGAACAATCCGGCGATCCGGATTCCGATCATCGGTAACGGAGATATCGACTCCGGTCCCAAGGCCCGCGAAATGTTCGACCGCTACGGAGTGGACGGGGTGATGATCGGGCGGGCGACCTACGGGCGGCCCTGGATCTTCCGCGAAGTGAAACACTTTCTTGAAACAGGCGAGGTGATGCCGCAGCCGTCGGTGGCGGAGCGGGTCGAAATCGCTAAAGAACATTTAGCCAAATCCTTGGAGATCAAAGGCGACCGGGTCGGAATCCTGGAGATGCGCCGCCACCTGTCGAACTATTTCAAGGGGCTTCCCAATTTCAAGGAAACCCGCCTGAAGCTGGTGACTCTGTTCGATCCGAACGAACTGTATGCCACGCTCGATTCGATCGCCGATCGTTGGGGCGATTTCGACGTGAGCGGGGTCATCCCTGCTCCGCTTTCGCATGATGTGTAGCTTAGTTCCGCACGAGAATCGCTTGCCTGTCGATTCCTAAGCGTATATTTTCAACAAGGGCGACCAAATCTTTCTGCCCGCCCGAAAAGTCCCGGCAGCGTACCGGTGCCGAATTTCGTGGAGCCGGAAAATTGTCGCTTCGTGCGTAAGGATCTCCTTTTATTCGTTATTCGATTTCCCGTCATTTGTTTATTCGATAACTCTGTAAAAACAAAGCGCCGCGAGAGAAGTCGCGGCACTTTTTATTATCAACGTCCGGGGTTATTTCAGGCTGCGTTGGATATAGTCGGTGTAATCCTTGACTACGGGCGTGTAATCTTCCTCTTCGAACAGCGGGGAGGAGATCAGGAAGTCGGCCGTTGAGCGGTTTACAGCCGTGGGTACGTTGTAAAGCGTTGCCAGGCGCAACAGCGCTTTCACATCCACGTCGTGCGGTTGCGCCGACATGGGGTCCCAGAAGAAAATCAGGGCACTGATCCGTTCGTCCGCGATCAGGGCGCCCAGTTGCTGGTCGCCGCCCAGAGGACCCGATTTCAGCCGCGTGATGTCGAGTGCCGGTTGCTCGTAGTGGTGGGATGCCGAGTGATTGAGCAGGGTTTCTTCGACGATCTTGCCTGTCGTACCCGTACAGACGATCCGGTGTTTGCTCAATTTTTCACAGTTCCAGTCCACCCATTCCGCCAGGTCGTGTTTCATGTTGTCGTGCGCGACGAGCGCCATCATTTTCTGTCTGTTCATTTCTTTCATCCGTTTTTTTGAAAGCCGCGTTTCGGCTTTCGGTTGTTTTATACTCGATTTACGGCCCCAAGATGCGAATAAGCCGAGTACAAAAGCAAATTTATTTGCATTTTGCCGAGGCGAAGTATTTAAGACGAAGTCAAAGATACGAAAAGGAGGGAGCAATCGTGCGGGTTTGTACGCAAGAATTGCCGAACCGCTTCCTATTTTCTGCAAAGATAATGTGCAGCGGCATCTTCCGACCACTCCCGGCGCAGGTTTCATCGAATTGTAATGTCGGGAAAGTTCGGTATTCCGCCCGGAAACCATTACCCGTTGTTGCTTGCCTTGAGCCCTCGGATCACCGCCGAAGTGAATCCGGCGTGTTCCATTTCGTTCAGCCCTTTGATCGTGATTCCTCCGGCTGTGGTTACCCTATCCACCTCCTGTTCGGGGTGCGAGCCGTTGGATTCGAGCAGGGCGATCGCCCCGCGCAGGGTTTGCAGAACGCCTTCTTGAGCCTTTTGCGGGTAAAGGCCCAGCTCTACCCCGCCCTCCATCGCTGCCCGGATATAACGGAAGGCGAAGGCGATACCGCAGGAGCAGAGCGTCGTGGCCGGACCGAGTAGCCGCTCTTCCACCAATTCCGCTTTGCCCAATGCACCGAAAATATTCAAAACCAGTCTGTTCTGATCTTCGGTCGCATTCAGCCCCGTGATGAACGTCATGCTTTGCTTTACTTCGATGGCCGTATTGGGAATTGCGCAATAAAGGGCTCTGTCTTTTCCGGCCCATGTTTGCAGCTGTTCCAGGGAAATGCCCGCCGCTACCGAAATGACGATCTGTCTATCGGGCCGCTTCCCTGTCAGATGCTCTTTTATCAGTGCCTCCACCATCCAGGGTTTCACGGCGATTATCACGATGTCGGCCGTAGCCAGAGAGCTGTAGTCGCCCGTAACGGCCTGCAATTCCGGATTGAACCCCTGTATTTCGGCGGTTTTGCTCGCGCGGCGGTTGATGACCGTAATGTCCTGTGGTCGGAACAGGTCGCAGGTGGATAGTCCGCGAGCGATTGCTCCGCCCATATTGCCTCCTCCGACGATCGATATTTTCATGGGTCGCATGGTTTTTTATTTATAAAAATGCTCCGTCCGTCAGGTGCGGAATCGGAGCTGTATTGTCTATTCGGGCAAAGGTTTGGCAGCGGTGCATACCTGTCGAAAGGGAGCACCGGCGAATCTTTATGCTTCCTGCTCTGCGGGCAGTTTGAATTCGGTGAACCCGGCACCCACGAGGGTATTGAACCAGGAGAAAACCTTCTTCATGTCCGATACGTGGACCCGGTCGCGGTCGTATTCGGGCAATACTTCTGCGAAATATGCTTTGAGTTTTTCCGGAGCCTCCTTGTGGCTGATGGCTGGCTGTCCCTGCGTATGTTCGTAAATTTTGGTGAAAACCTCTGCGAGCGGGATGTCCTCGCCCTCGGTGAAGATGGATATTTCGGTCAGTGCGCTCACTTTGGAGTTGCTTGCGGCATTCATGCGTTTGCCGTCCGACAACGACTCGACGATGACGCCGCGCGACGATTGTGCGACGTATTTGTACAAACCGGGTTGGCCGGAAATGGCCAGAATCTCTTTCAATTCCATAATTTTTTCTGTTCGATAATATGTTTGAGTTTGGTTCTTCACTGTCCGTGCGGGCCGTGCGGGGTGAATCCGCTCCGGCTCGTACCGTTCGAAAATGCGGTTTCAGATGGCATATACGCTGTATTGCTGGGCTTCGGTTACGGAAGAAAGGCCGTTCTCGTTGGTCACGACGATCAGCCAATATACCGTACTGCCGGCTTTCTGTGCAGGGATGATTGCTTCGTAAAAGACCGTGTCGGAAGTCGCCTTGAAATAGTAGGCATTGGTCGATTTCTGCTCCGTGTGCTCTACTCCGTTCTTATCGGTCCATTTGACGTCGTATTTCACCTGAGCGTAGAATGCACCGTACTGGTTCGATATATTGGCCTGCACATAAACTTTCTGAACCGAAGATACCCGGCCTCCGTCTTCGATGGTGGCTCCTTCGTCCGTGATGACCGGGAACGTCGTTTGTTCGGGTCCTACTTCTTTCAGTTCGCACGAAGGAATCGCGCAGGCGATGAAAATCAGAAATAAAAACCACTTTTTCATAATGGATGCGGATTGGCTGTGTGTGGTTACTCTTTGGTCAGGTGAACGTCCATCTGCGGGAACGGGAAGTTGATTCCCTTTTCAGGTAATGTTTTGTAATACAGCTCGTTCATTGCGAAGAAAACGTCCCAGTAATCTTCGTTTTTCGTCCAGGCCCGAACGGTCAGATTGACCGAATTATCGGCCAGGGCAGCGATATATACCGCAGGCGCCGGATCCTGAAGCACCCGTGCGTCTTTGGACAGCAGTTCCAGGATAGCCTCCCGTGCCGTTGCGAAATCGTCGCCGTAAGAGATGCCGATCACCCACTCCACGCGACGTGTTTCGGAGGTGGAATAGTTGTTGATGATCGCGGTAGCGATCGAACTGTTCGGGATGAAAATGGTTTGCTTATCAACCGTAGTGATCTTGGTCGAGAAGAGCATGATCTCCTGCACGGTACCCGACTGTCCCTGGGCCGAGATGTAATCGCCTATGCGGTAGGGCTTGAGCAGCAGGATCATCACGCCACCGGCGAAATTCTGCAATGTGCCGCTCAGGGCCATACCGATAGCCAGACCGGCCGAAGCGAGTAGCGCTACGATTGAGGTAGTATTGACACCCAGAACTTGTATGATCGTAAGGATCAGTATAATATATGAGACAGTCTTAATCAGGTTGTGCAGGAAGATTTGTAATGAACGATCCACCTTGCGTTTTTCGAAAGCCGTCGAGATCAGTTTTATGAGGCGGCGAATAAGCCAGCGTCCCGCCATGTAGATCGCCAGGGCGAGTACGATTTTCAGGCCGATCCAGATACTTTCCGACACCAGATTCGTCAGGACTTTTTCCAAATCCATATTAGCGATTTTTTCGACCGTTTCCGCGAATTTGGCTTTTTGTATGCTGTCCGGAACGATGAGGTTTTCGGGCTGCTGTGCGGTGATAAAAGAAAATCCCATGAAAGACTTAAATTTTATAGGTTGAGTCGCAAATTTAATCAAAAAAACCGGAAATAATAGTAACTTTGCTCTATAATGTGTTTAACGGATTTTGCTATGGAAAGTAAGATAGAGATAATCCAAATCAATATTTCGGGTGAAGACAAGCCCGGCATGACCTCTTCGCTGACCGATATTCTGGCCCGGTACGACGCGTTCATCCTCGACATCGGCCAGGCGAATATCCACCAGTCGCTGACTTTGGGCATCCTGTTCATGACCACCTCCGACAAATCGGGCGCCATCCTCAAGGAGTTGCTTTTCAAGGCCTCGGAACTGGGCGTGATGATCCGCTTCACCCCCATCACCGAGGAACATTACCAGGCCTGGGTCGGTCGTCAGGGCAAGAACCGCTATATTATCACTCTTTTGGGACGTCAGGTTACGGCGCGCCATATCGCAGGGGTCACCAAAGCGGTCGCCGAACAGGGACTCAACATCGACGCGATCAAGCGACTTACGGGCCGTATGCCGCTCGAGGAGGAGAACCGTGCCACCCGCGCCTGCATCGAGCTTTCGGTGCGCGGTACGCTCGGCGATAAGGCCGTATTGCAGAAACGCTTCATGGAGCTGTCCAACGAGGGGGTCGATATTTCGTTCCAGAAGGACGACATCTTCCGCCGCAGCCGACGCCTGATCTGTTTCGATATGGATTCCACGCTGATCGAAACCGAGGTGATCGACGAGTTGGCCGACCGTGCCGGCGTGGGTCCCGAAGTGCGGGCCGTTACCGAGAGCGCCATGCGGGGCGAGATCGACTTTACCGAGAGTTTCACGCGCCGCATCGCCCTGCTTCGGGGACTCGACGTTTCGGTGATGGAGGAGATCGCCCGCAACCTGCCGATCACCGAGGGGTTGGAGCGCCTGATGACCATTCTCAAGCGTGTGGGATACAAGACGGCCATTCTGTCCGGAGGTTTCACTTATTTCGGCAACTACCTGAAACAGAAATACGGCTTCGATTACGTTTATGCCAATGAGCTGGAGGTCGAGGAGGGCCGTTTGACGGGCCGTCACGTCGGCGAGATCGTGGACGGCCGCCGCAAGGCCGAGCTGCTGCGTCTGCTGTGTCAGGTTGAAAATATCAACATCGCTCAGTCGATCGCCGTCGGCGACGGAGCCAACGACCTTCCGATGCTCGACCTGGCGGGATTGGGGATCGCATTCCACGCCAAGCCCAAGGTGAAAGCTACGGCCAGCCAGTCGATATCGACGATCGGTCTGGACGGCGTACTCTATTTCCTCGGTCTGAAAGATTCCTGGATCGAATAAACCGCGATGCTGCGCCTTTCCCTTCTTCTCTTCGCCCTGCTCGCCGCCGGATGTTACGACGATGCCGGGGTTCCGGCTCCGAAGAACGATCCGCTTCCGGAGGCGAACCTCTCCCTGTCGGACCTCTCCGCACGGTGCGGGGATACGCCCGTGCGTATCGTCCAGGACATCGTAGTCGCGGGGCGGGTCACTACGTCCGACGAAGCGGGGAACTTCTTCCGCTCGGTCGTGTTGCAGGAAGACGGAACGGGCGTGGAGCTGATGGCCGGCCTGGACGACCTGTTTCGGGTCTATCCTCCGGGATGCCGCATCGCGGTGCGTCTTCAGGGGCTAGCTATGTGCCGTCGCTTCGGAGTGGTGCAGATCGGTACGATGCCTGCGGCGGGAGATTATGCCGTGGAAGCCATCGGTGTCCGTGCCCTGCTCGACCGGTATGTCGCTTGCGAAACCGTCGATGTTCTCCGTCCCGTTCCCCGGATCGTCGCTTTCGACGAACTTGCGCCCGACATGTGCGGCTGCCTGGTGCAGATCGAGGATCTGACGCCGCTTCCGTCGGAAGAGGATCCGACGGATTGGAAATGGGAAGGTTATCGGCTGTTCGAGGACCGGGCCGGAAACAGGATCGCCACCTATACGAGCACCTATGCCCGGTATGCGGCTTCGGAAATTCCGAAGGGGCCGGTTACGCTGGTCGGCGTTTTGCAGTACGGCAATGCCGGGTCGATCGGAAAATCCTATATGATTAAAATGCGCGATGAGAACGATTGTTTTCGGTAGCCTGCTGCTCTTCGTGCTGCAAGCCTGCGGCAATGCTTCGTCACTGGAGTACGAATCCGGGGACGGGACTGCGCGGCATGTTTCTATTGCGTATCTGAAATCGCTGTGCCGGGGCGTTCTGTATCCCGTTACCGAGGATCTGTGGATCGAAGGCTGTGTCGTGGGCAACGATCTGTACGGCGAATTTCCCGATGCGCTCGTCGTGGAGGACGAAAGCGGCGGAATCGAAGTATTGATCGACGCGAAGCGGCTCTATCGGACTTTCGATGCCGGAAGTACGGTGCGCGTTTATTGCAACGGGCTGGCTCTGGGTGATTACGGGGGCAAGGTACAGTTGGGATTTCCGCCCACCGCAGAATATATTCTGGACCGTATTTCGGCGGAGTCGCTCGGGCGTCACGTGCGTCGCATCGGGGACGGGTCGGTCGATTTCGTGCCTCGGGAACTCACCTTCGGGGAGGTGGCTGCAAGCCGTATCGCCACTTACGTACGATTCCGCAAGGTCCGGTTCGCGCACGAAGAGGTCGGTCTGCCCTTCTGCCTGCGGGATCCGGAAACCGGCCGATTGCTGGCTACCGACCGCCATTTGGTCGATGAGCGGAACGATACGCTGATCGTCCGATTCGCAGCTTCCTGCACGTATGCCGAGGAGCCGGCCCCGGCTGGAATGGGAACGGTCAGCGGTGTGCTCGACTATTTCAACGGCAATTATATGTTGCGAATTACCAATCGTCTGATGGAGTTTCCCTGATTTCCGCGTTTCGATGCGAGGGTTTGCGACGCACCCGATAGAGTTTATGCCTAAATTGTTGCTCATACTCCGTTTTTATCGCTCGGCGATGCTGTTTTTCTGCGGGGCCGTGAGCGTGGCGTTGGCCTGGCTCGTGACCGGATACGGTCCGTCGGTCGTGCCGTTGTGCCTTGCGGGGAAAATGGTCATCTATCCGGTCTATCTGTATGTTTGGATCATACCGCGTTATAACGATGAGTTCGACTATTACCGCAATCTGGGGGTTCGACGACGTATGCTGTTGGGTGCGAGTTGCGGCATAGACTTGCTGGCGTGTTATATGCTGCTGATATTCGTATCCCTTGTACTGTATGAACCCCTCTGAAAAACATATTCTTGAAATAGATTCGGTCGAGTTGTCGTTCGGTGATCGGGTGATTCTTTCGAGTGTATATCTTGCGGTCGAAACCGGCGGAGCGACGGCATTGCTCGGACGCAATGGCAGTGGAAAAAGCTGCCTGATGAAGATACTCTGCGGAGCGTTGCGCCCCGGATTCCGATCGATGCGCATCGACGGCAAATGGTACGATCGTTTCGGAAGCAGCCAGGTGCGTTATCTTCCGCAGCAGGGGTTTACCCCCGGGTGGCTGACTGTGGAGGCGGTTTTGCGGGACTTCGGTCTGGAGTGGGATGACCTGACGGTCTGGTTTCCGATATTCGGGAAACTGCGGAAGGCGAAAATCCGAACCCTTTCCGGCGGGGAGCGGCGTATTTTGGAGTGTTTCGTTATTCTGCGCAGCCGGAGCCTTTTCGCAGTGCTCGACGAACCTTTTTCACAAGTCGCGCCATTGCATGTTGTAACTTTGAAAGCTTTGATTCGGGCGGAAAAACGAAATAAAGGCATCCTGCTTACCGATCACATGTATCGCCATGTAACCGACGTGGCGGACCGGCTCTATGTGTTGGCAAACGGACAGACCTATCTGACACAGGATGCCGAAGACCTTGTGCGTTACGGTTATTTGAACCATTTGTAGTATTGACAGGAAGGTTTTCTGCCGCCGGAGTTTTCGATAAACCGGCCTTGTTTCCGGTTTTCAACTGCATTTTGAAGGGATTCTGCTTCGGACGTGTCCAAATAAATTTGGCACTCCTCCCGGCTTGCACTATCTTTGCAGCGGTAAATTCCGGTTCGGAAAAGGTCGTGTCGCGTATCGCCGCTGCCGGCCGAAAATTTCCGCACCTTAAATAACAAGACTTATGGCAGGATCGAACTTTGTAGATTACGTGAAAATATTCGCCCGTTCCGGACATGGCGGCAGCGGGTCGGCGCATTTCCGTCGCGAGAAATTCGTCGAATTCGGCGGACCGGACGGCGGCGACGGCGGTCGCGGAGGACATATCATCCTGCGCGGCGACAGCCAGTATTGGACGCTGATCCACCTTAAGTACCAGCGTCACCAGTTCGCGGAGGACGGCGAAGGCGGTTCCGGAGCCCGCTCCTCGGGTAAGAACGGTAAGGACATCGTCATTCCCGTACCGTTGGGAACGGTCGCCAGACGGGTGCTTGAGGACGGTACGACGGAATATGCCGGAGAGGTGACCGCCGACGGCGAAGAGCTCGTCCTGCTCAAGGGCGGCCGGGGCGGACTGGGAAACTGGCATTTCAAGACCTCGACCAACCAGGCTCCGCGTTACGCGCAGCCTGGCGAGGATCGTCAGGAGGGAACTTTCATTCTCGAACTGAAGGTGTTGGCTGAC
>OKTM01000444.1_pt1 | contig 19446 bp, 17 predicted proteins | sample 1606401 | NCBI WGS metagenome assembly OKTM01 (sample SAMEA3879583, study PRJEB24766) | human gut metagenome | biome: human-associated habitat; feature: feces | place: USA | collected 1985/1987 | reverse complement strand
TGAGATTATCCGCCTGGCAGCGGTCATCACCAAATGCCGTAAATATTTCGATGTCATCCTCGCCCATACTGGCCAGAACTACGACTACAACCTGAACGGCATCTTCTTCAGGGATCTCAAACTCGCTGAACCTGAAGTCTATATGGATGCAGTCGGTGACGATCTCGGCGCGACATGCGGCAACATCATCAACTGTTCATACAAACTTTTCGCCCAGACCAAGCCGGACGCAGTGCTGGTTCTCGGTGACACGAACAGCTGTCTCTCAGTCATTGGTGCGAAACGTCTTCACATTCCGATTTTCCACATGGAGGCCGGCAACCGCTGCAAGGACGAGTGTCTCCCGGAGGAAACCAACCGCCGCATCGTAGATATCATCTCCGATGTGAACCTGGCTTATTCAGAGCATGCACGCCGCTACCTTGCTGACTGTGGACTTCCGAAGGAGCGCACCTATGTCACAGGCTCCCCTATGGCCGAGGTGCTTCATAACAATCTCGCCGAAATCGAGGCAAGTGATGTCCACAAACGTCTCGGTCTGGAGAAAGGCAAATATATCCTGTTAAGTGCTCATCGTGAGGAAAACATCGACACAGAAAAGAACTTCCTCAGCCTTTTCAATGCCATCAACAAGCTGGCCGAGAAATACGACATGCCTATTCTCTACAGCTGCCATCCGCGCAGCCGCAATAGACTGGCATCCAGCGGATTCAAGCTAGACCCGCGTGTCATCCAGCACGAACCTCTCGGCTTCCATGACTACAACTGTCTCCAGATGAATGCATTTGCAGTGGTCAGCGACTCCGGCACCCTTCCTGAAGAAAGTTCATTCTTCACCAGCGTAGGCCATCCGTTCCCTGCCATCTGCATCCGTACCTCCACCGAGCGTCCGGAATCACTCGACAAGGCTGGATTCATTCTTTCCGGCATCGACACCAACGGACTGCTTCAGTCAGTGGAGACTGCAGTAGAACTGGTCAAGAATGGCGACTACGGCACACCTGTTCCAGACTACACCGACGAAAACGTCAGCACGAAAGTCGTGAAGATAATTCAGAGCTACGTGGGTGTGGTGAACAAGATGGTTTGGAGGAAATTCTAAAAAATGCACACAATGATCGCATGATTTGGCTGATTTGTGCACTGATTGAGTGCATTTATATGGCAAGGCGTGGACCAATAATATCCTCCAAATTCATGAAAAGATGTTAAGTCCAACAAAAGACTCTAACTTTACTGCGAAACGAGAAAGATAATCATCAACGAAGGGTGATTTGGCTAAGAAATACGGTTCTCCTCGGAGATGATCTCAATATGGAAGAAGGAGCTCGTGGAGAATACTAATGCAGCATTCGGAGTAAAGTCAGATGCCGATGATTTCGACGAGGAGCACGATGCCCTGCACAGAAATTCGGCGAGTTAAAGATGAACAAGGATTGTTGCAAGCAGGTATACAAGCTTTCGGGGACACCTATCCCCGAAAGACACGGATATTTCCAACAGAAGTGGCTGACGGCAAGGACGTAAAGCGTCATCTGTATCAAAACAAAGCACTCCAGTGCAAATAATTTAGGATAGTCAGAGAAATCTGAAGATGAAGATAATCATGAACTGACAATATGTATGATAGATGAGCGACGATGAGAGTGTATCAGATTGTGGATTATCTCAAAGGTGAAGGATGCCATGTTAGAAAGAAAATCTCGAGCTGGCTGATGACTCTGATGTGGTTGAGTACAGTATAGCTGCTCAAAAGCATAAGCAAGGGAGTGAGGCTGGCCAAATATCGTGTGCCATCATTGATGTCTATAGCCATTATATAGTTGGCGGAGAGCGATACAACACGCTTGATGCGTGGAATGCGATAGCAGTTCTTGATAAGGCCGTCGCCTGATATGGCGGACTGGAGATAATCAACTCGGATCTGAGCGTGCAGTACAACATTGAGGATTGGCATCGTTCATGTGACGAGTATGGAATGCTGATAAGCATGGACGTCCGCGCTAGATGACTGGATAATGATTAGATCGAGCGCTTCTGGCGCACGATAAAGAGAGAATGTGCATATCTACTTCCTGAAACGACAGTGGGTGCACTACTCCATTGAATTACGAAGTATATGGATTACAACAATAACAGCCGCAGGCCTTCAGGGGCTTGTGCGGCAGACAACACGGTCGGGGCCTAATCCAAATGAAATAATTGGAAGTGAAGAGAAGAATAGTTACCTTAGCGCATGGAGGGAAAGTTCTATACGCAGAGCTCTACCTTTGAAAGGCTCTACATCACACAAAGAATGGACTAAAGAGGAACTTACGCATATCCAAAGGAGTAGATATTGTTATAATTATTAATAAAATGGCAAATTGGCAAAGGAACAAGTACGAGAACTTTACAAACATACAAAGAACATATGACGATAGATTAGAGTTGGTCTTTGGAAAAGTGGTGTAATAATCAATCTTTTCGTAATGCTATTTTTGGGGAATGCCATTCCTGATAAAGCTCTTGAAGTTCGCAAGGGCAAAATATGCCTTGTCGATGAATTCTGTAAGATGCATGCTGAACTGAAGAGAATAATAATCTATTTTTAGATGCATCATTGATGTTCCGAAAAAAGATATAAAAGGATAATCATGTAAACAATTGGCAGTATTATTGTCCCTCACTTCATTAGCAAGTAAGACTTATATAATGTTAAATACATCAATAAACAACAACTCCAGAATCGCCAAGAATACTATCTTCTTGTATTTCAGAATGATTCTGCTCATGGCAGTTTCACTCTATACAAGTCGTGTAGTTTTGGCGACTCTTGGCATTGAGGATTACGGCGTCTATAATGTTGTCGGAGGATTCATAGGGATGCTTGGATTCCTCAATGGCGCGATGAGTGGCAGCACTCAACGGTTCATCACAATAGAGTTGGGACGAGGAGATGTTTGCTCTTTGCAAAAGGTGTTTTCTACATGTGTGATTACTCATGCCTTGATTGCAGCTATAATATTTGTAATAGCAGAAACCATTGGGTTATGGTTTGTCCTTGAAAAAATGGTCATTCCTGATAGTCGTATGATAGCAGCATTTGTCGTATATCAATGTTCTGTCATTACATCCATAGTACAGATTATGAGCTATCCATACAATGCGGATATAATTGCGCATGAAGAGATGTCAGCATTTGCATATATCTCTATTTATGAGGCTATTGCAAATTTGGCTGTGGCATTGCTTATTAAGGTGGGGAATTTCGATCGTCTTATGCTCTATGCTGGGGCATTGCTTGTAGTCAAGATTTCTGTAACATTGATATACATGACATACTGTAAGCGCCATTTTATTGAGTCCACTGTGAAAAGAATATTTGACAAATCTCTAATTAAGCAAATGTTTGCTTTTACTGGTTGGAATCTTTGGGGCGGAATGGCCGGAACTCTCATGGGACAGGGCATAAATGTCTTATTGAATCTGTTTTTTGGACCGGCGGTGAATGCAGCCCGTGGTCTTGCGGTACAGGTTCAGTCTGCTGTGCAAATGTTTGCTGTAAATTTTCAAATGGCAATGAATCCTCAGATTATGAAAACATATGCAACAGGAGAAATGAACGCTATGCACTCCTTAATATTTCGTTCCGCCAAGTTTTCATTCATTCTGCTTTTATGCATAATGCTTCCTCTCGTCACAGAAATAGACACGGTTCTTCATCTATGGCTTGAGCATGTCCCGGAATACACCAATATTTTCATTGCACTAACACTATGCATTTGTATGATTGATTCAGTATCCAATCCTTTTATGACCGCTTCTGCTGCAACCGGTAAAGTCAAAGTTTATCAATCAGTTGTGGGGGGAATTCTCCTTTCAATCGTACCAATAGCTTATATAGTATTGAAACTTGGCGGGAAGCCATATTCTGTATTCATTGTGAATATAATAATAGCTATGATTGCTTTCATGGCCCGTTTGGTGATAGTGAAGAAGTTGATTGATTTCTCAATTCGAAAGTATGTTTTTCAGGTGGTAGTGCCGTGTATGACAGTGCTGCTTCCCTCAGCGCTTACAGCTGTTGTAATAAAACATGTTATACCATCTGGATTAATATACTCTTTTGCGAATATGATTCTTGTTGTAATTGTGACTGTTGTTGTTTCATTCATATTGGGTTTGTCTAAGAATGAGCGCAATTTCATTCTTGAAAAAGTAAAGATAGTCAAAAAATGATACGAATATTAGACAAATACAATTGTTGTGGTTGCAATGCTTGCGTTCAAAAATGTCCCAAATCATGCATCTCAATGTTTGAAGATGAAGAGGGGTTCCTTTATCCCAAAGTTGATTTGAACAAGTGCGTTGATTGTCATCTTTGTGAGAAAGTATGTCCTTGTTTGAATATAGGTAATGAATGTAAACCTATTGTATGTTATGCCGCAAGAAATCTGAATGAGGAAATTCGTAAAGTAAGTAGTAGTGGGGGGATCTTTACTGCCATTGCTGAGAAAATAATAGCGGATGGAGGTGTAGTGTTTGGGGCTTGTTTTGATAACAATTGGCAAGTAACCCATAGCGTTGTTGAATCGACTGAAGACTTGTCGGTATTTAGAGGCTCGAAATATGTTCAGAGTAACATCGGCGATGCCTTTAAATACGTGGAAAACTTTTTGAATAAAGACAGAACAGTACTGTTTTCTGGCACACCATGTCAGATTTCAGGACTCAACCTCTTTCTAAGGAAGAAATTTGAGAACTTGTTGACTGTTGAAGTCGCATGTCATGGTGTACCAAGTCCTAAAATTTGGCGAGAGTATCTTAAGTCTATGAAATTGAAGGATATCGGTTCGATTTCTTATAAAGATAAAGTGAGCGGTTGGAGAGATTATTCATTTTCAGTAAGGGATTCAAATGGTGGGCTGATATATTCTGAAAAAGCTTCAGACAACAAATACATGATAGCATTTCTTCGAAATTTGACAATTCGCCCCTCTTGCTTTCGTTGTCCGGCAAAGGTGGGAAAAAGTCATGCCGACATCACTCTCGCTGATTATTGGGGTATAGAAAATGTTGTCCCACAAATGGATGATGATAGGGGAACAAGTTTTATCTGTGTGAATACCGAAAAGGGTGATTCTGTAGTTAACCAACTAAATCTTCAGTTAGTTCAAACATCTTATCTACAATCTGTAAAATACAATCCCTGTATATTAAGAAGTACTTGTGAACCTAAAGATCGGAAGTTGTTTTGGAATGGTTATCAGGAATCAGGTATAGACTATCTCCAGTCTCTAAATAAACAGAGTTTTAATATGTTAAAACGAATAATTAGACGAATTTTTCGATGAAAATAGGAATTATAACATATTGGCGAAGCACTAGCAACTATGGACAAATTATTCAGCATTGGGCTTTGCAGTGCACATTAAAAAATATTGGACATTATCCATACCTTATTCGATATTATCCTGGGTTTAACCATGGGGTATTAAAACGATGGTTAAAAGAATATAAGGTGGTGGATTATGTACGTGCCATATGCTCCGTTATAAAAGGTAATAGTAAGCCATTAAGAAGATTGATACATGATAATAAGCGTGCTTTCGATAAGTTCCGTAAGGAGAATCTGGCAGTCTCAAAACATAAATACTATAAACTTACAGATTTACAGACTCTTCCTCCAAGTGCAGATGCATACATTGTAGGAAGTGATCAAGTTTGGTCTCAATTACTCTCAAATAAAGAAAATGAGGTTTATTTTTTGAATTTTGGATCACAGAGCATATTACGCATAGCCTATGCTCCAAGTTTTTCCATGAAAGAATATCCGGAAACGCTCCTGCCTGAACTTTGTAATAATTTATCACGTTTTGACAGTGTTTCATGCCGCGAATATTCAGGTGTGGATATATGCATAAAAGCTAAATGCATAAAAGCGACGAAAGTTATAGATCCGACTTTCCTTGTTACGAAAATGGACTATATGGATCTTATTAAACAGGTTAAGAATAAGCATAATGCGGATTATATTTTTATTTATAGTTTGAATATTTCTCGGCCAGATGAAATACGTTGGAATGAATTAAAATGTGAACTTGATGGAAAACATGTTATTGTAACACCATCCGACGGGTACATTGTTGGTGCTGAATTATTCGGAAGTGAAGTTGAATATTCTTATGGATCAATACAAGAATGGGTATCAAATATTTATAATTCATCGTTAGTCGTAACCCCGTCTTTTCATGGAGTCGCGCTGTCCATTATTCTTGAAAAAGATTTTGTTTATGTACCTCTAAGTGGAGCCTGTTCCGAAGGGAATAATCGGGTCTTGGATTTGTTGAATGATTTAGATCTTACGGATAGAGTCTTGTTAAATACCATGCGGTATAAAGAGATAATCCACGATTCCATCAATTGGCAAGACGTTAAAGAAAAATTAAGCAGTTTGAAAAAGGCCTCTTTGGAATTTTTGAAAAATAGCCTAAAGAAATGAGAAATGCGTATTGTTGAAATTAATTCTGTAAATAAGGGTAGCACTGGCAATATTATGCTTGGTGTAGCAAGAGTAGCTCGAAATTATGGACATTATGTATTAGTGTGCTATCCAAAAAGTCGGGATAACATGTTAAACCATAAGAAAGGGGACTATCTTATAGGCAATCGCTTTTCACGAAATGTAGGACGTTTTCTTTCGCAACATTTTAAGTCAGAACACTGTATTCATATCTGTTCAACACTTATGTTGATATGCAAACTTATGAGATTTCAGCCAGATGTAATACATGTACATAACATTCATGATTCATTTTTGAATTTTCCATTATTCTTTCGCTATATCAAATCGGCTGGTATTCCAGTTGTATGGACATTGCATGATTGTTGGCTATATACGGGCCATTGTCCGTATTATGTTGGAACTGGCTGTAATATGTGGCAGAGTGAGTGCAAAGGGTGTAAATATTATGATCAATATCCCCATAGTTCATATGATGATTCTTCCTATAAGTTTAAAATGAAGCAACACATTCTTCTTGGTTTAGGTCAAAAGTTAATGCTGGCACCTGTTTCCAAATGGTTGGCAGCAGAATTAAAAAAATCTTTTTTGAAGAATGTAAAATGTCAAGTAATGCCAAATGGTATTGACATGAAAGTATTTAAACCTACATCTGAAGTTGGAGTTAGAGACAAATATGGAATTCCTGATGGGCGAATTATTCTGGCTGCTGCTACTGAGTGGAGTGATAGAAAAGGTTTGAGAGATTACTACACGCTAGCAAAGATGCTTAGTAAGAATGAATATATTGTACTAGTGGGTATTGGAGATGACTTAATGGACAACTTGCCAACAGGTATAGTTGGAATAAAACGTACTGATAGCAAAGAAGATATGGCTAAGTTATATTCTGTTGCGAATGTGGTATTAAGTTTATCGTATGCAGAAACGTTTGGGCTGACAATTATTGAGTCTATAGCTTGTGGTACTCCAGTAGTTGCATATAACAATACAGCTCAACCAGAATTAATCAATTCAGAAAATGGCATGATAGTAGAAACAGGAAACGTAGACGCTGTATATGCGGCCATCCAAAATGTTTTTGCACGAAAGAAAGAGACCTGGATTCCGTTATGCCACCAATCAATTCTTAAATATGATGAACAAAAATCGTATATGGAATACTTGAATTTATTCAAACAGATTATGCATGAACAATAATTTATGTTAATACAGAAACATTATAAAATTTATGAAGATAATATTATTAGGGTTTGCCAAGCTTAAAATCATGCCATATATGAATTTCTATCTAGACAATATAGATTGTAATAAGCATGAAGTACATGTCCTATATTGGAATCGGGATGGCAAACAAGAAGATACTACTAAATATAAAAATGTGATATTTCATGAATTTCTTTGTAATCAGCAGGATGATGTTGCCAAAATAAAAAAGCTAAATAGTTTTATTCGTTATAGACATTATGCGAATAGTTTATTAAGGAATAGTAAATTTGATAAGGTTATTGTACTGCATTCATTGCCAGGTATTCTTACATTAGATTTATTAGTCCGTAAGTATGCCTACAATTATATTCTAGACTATAGAGATTCTACGTATGAGTATTTTACTCTCTTTCGGGAACTTATTGCATATTTAATAAAATATTCGCAATGCGTGTTTACAAGCAGCGACGCTTTTCGAAAATATTTTCCAAAACGATTTGAAGGTAAAATTTTTACGTCACATAATATTTTGGCAGATTCCCTAAAACACAGGGAATATGAAAAAATCAGAAGTAATAAAATACGATTTGCATTTTGGGGGCAAATACGCCATGAAGAACTAAATAAAATGTTGATTACGCGAGTCGGTGATGATCCAAGAATTGAATTGCATTACTATGGGCGAGAACAACAAATTGCACTTAATTTAAAGCAATATGTAAGCAAGCAAAACTATAATAACGTCTATTTTCATGGGGAGTATTCCCCAGAGGACAGGTATGAGTTTGTAAAAAAAACAGATATAATCCACAATATATATAATGATAATAATATGCTACTCGCTATGGGCAATAAATATTATGATGGACTAATTTTTAGGCTACCTCAGATATGTATGCCTGGTTCTTTTATGGGGGAGGTATGTGAGCGTAACGCTGTAGGCTGTATGTTATCGCCATATGATGTGGATTTCTCAAACAAGTTGGTGGCGTATTATGAATCACTGAATGTAGCCCATTTTATAAATAACGTTGATAAGGCTCTGGCTGAAGTGTTAGAAGAATATCATTCGGGACAGAACTACTTGAAAATGGTTTTCGCATGATTCCTTATATTATTTTTGCTATCTTATTATTTATATTATACCACAAGCGTTCACCCGTTGGTATAACCTTGCTATTGATCATATTTGCTGCAATGAGGTATGATACGGGCTGGGATTATATGTCATATTATGATGCTTGCACTGATTATGATGCACTTCTCGTAGCTCAATTATCTTGGGGTAAAATTTGGAGTTGGTGGTTTGAATTTATTTATGACAATAACATTCCTTTTATAGGTATAGGTGTTCCAGCTATCCTTACTAACATATTAATTTCATTAGCGTTCTGGATTCTTTTTGATGGCAACAAAAAAATGATATCTGAAGCACTATTGATATATGGTGCTTGGCCATTCTTGTATTTACAGTCTTTCTGTATCGTACGTCAATTTCTAGCTATAGGGGTTTCAATTTTTGCATTTTCACTTTTTTATAAGAGAAAATATATAATTAGTATTGCATTGTACATTCTATCTGTTGCATTACATACGAGTTCTATAATCGCTGTTGTATTTCCACTCATTCTTAATTTGAAGAAAAGCTTTTCTGTTATTCAAGTATTAGGGTATAGCGTCATAGCTGTCATATCTTTGGGGGGACTGTCTATTGTGCTTACGTCTTTAGGTTTGATGGGATATGCGGATCTGCTAGAATCAGAAGATAACTTTGGGGGAAAGATAGGATTTGTGTATCTTGTATTGTCGCTATTTTCATTAATAGCAATAGCTAAAAATAAAAATAGGACGTCTATAAATGCTAAAATCCTGTCGATGTTTTCAATAAGTATTATCATTCAATTTTTTGTGTATGTTGCTCCAGTTCCATCTGTGATATCGAGAGCCATTCTTTATGGAATAATCTTTATGCCAATAGGTTTTATGTCTTCTTTGAGAATCAATAAATTACCAATATCTAAGGATGCAATATATGGTATGATGTTATTATTTATGCTTGTGTATTTGGTAATTACAGAGAACTCTCCTGGAGCGACAAGTCAATACGTACCATATAAAACTATTTGGAGTATACATTAAAGTTTTTACAATGAGATATTTGTTTATTGTAACAGAAAAGAATTCGGCTAATGGTATTTGCGTTAATGCTGTTATGAAATCCTTGCTTTGCAGAGGACATTATATTGATTGCATATCTAATAGAGAATTTGGGGAGCCTGATGCTTTTCAAAAGGATGGAATTCATTATTGGGGAGTAAGGCCGCGAATCGTATATCGTATATCTTCACGGTTGATAAGAACAAAGAATAAGTTATGGGTATCTAAATTACTTATTATAATTGCCTATCTCATAAATAAAATACAGTTATTCTTCTCTATACCTTCCTGGCCTGTTATTTCAAGGTCCTATTCAAAGAGAATTTTCACTGTTTCAAAGCGATTGTTCGAGATTGAACCATACGACTATATAATACCCACATATACACAAATTGATACTCTTATTGCAGCAGAGAGAATAAAGAAATTACATCCATCGGTAAAATATATTCCATATTTACTTGATTCTATGGCCGGCGGGTATGGTCCGAAAATGTTTTCAAAAAAATGGATTACCAAACGTGGACTAAAATGGGAGGCAAAACTGTTCCCTATATCAGACCAAATAATAATGATGCGTTCAAGTAAGAGCTTTTATGATGAAAGAAAAGTCTCACTTGGATATTATGAGAAAATAGTTTTTCTCGACATTCCTCTATTTATGCCAAAGAAGAATGTCGAAACAAGAGTTAAACGCAATGATGGAATTAAGCACATCTTATATGTAGGTTCTATTCCTGTAAATATTAGAAACCCTCTTTTTTTTCTAGAGGTTTTCACGTCCTTAAAAAGAATGGATGTAGACTTGACGATAATCGGCACAAGTACATGCGAAACTATGTTGAACGAGTATTGTACACGGGATAGACGAATTAGAAGAATACAGCAGATTTCTCATGATGAAGCATTACATAAGATAGACGAAGCCGATATACTACTTAACCTTGGAAATAATATTAATACGATGATGCCAAGCAAGGTATTCGAATATATGTCGTCTGGAAAGCCGATTATTTCAACTGCCCCCATAAAAAACGAACCCTGTATCCCATATTTGGCAAAGTATGATTATGCGCTTATTATTGATGAGAGCAATACAATAGAGAGCGAAATCGCAAAATTAGATTCTTTTATTTCAAACGCAAAGGCCATTGATCCTAATAAGCTGAGGCAAAAATTTAGCTTAAATATGCCGGATGCTGTTGTGGAAACTATTAATCTATTAAATAAATGAAAATTTTATTTATTACAGCAGAGGGGTTTGATACTCCCAATCCTAACAACCAGATGGCAGAAGTCATGATTAATAACTTTCTTGATGCTGGTCATCAAGTGCATTTGGTACAGAGTCATAGGAAAGGAGTCAATCCAGATCTGCCATCTTCTCTTAACGGACGAAGAAATTTGAGCGTTGATACCATTGTACGTACAGTTGTTGATAAATCGAACTTCATTAAGAGATATTTTAACGACGTGAGGTACCATCTTAAGTCGATGAAGTGCTATAGGACGATAAAGGATGCGGATTTAATATATCTACAGTCCAACCCAACTATATATTTCCCAATGATGTTTATCAAACTTTTTATGAAGGGAATGCCTATAGTGTACTCTATATACGATGTGTTTCCTGGGCACGCTTATGATATAGGTGTTATTCACAGCAAATTACTTTATAACATCTTTAAGTTAATTCAGAAGCCATGTTATAAATGGGCAACTGCGATTACTGTATTATCTGATGATATGAAAGATAGAATTGTTAGGGAAGGTGCTCGTCCCAATGATGTGTATGTTGTGCCAGCATGGTTTGATGTTAATACGACAAGAGAAATTTCTGTGGAGAAGAACCAGTTTATTCGGAAATATGGTATTGATAAATCTAAATTCATCATTCAGTATGCTGGGTCTATTGGGTATGTATTTAACTATAAAACTATAATTGAAGTAGCTCAGCGTTTGTTGAACAACAAAGATATTGTGTTCCAGATGATTGGTGATGGGCCATCTAAGAGGCAATTTATTGCCGAAGCAAAAGAGAAAGGTCTTACGAATATTGAGTTCTATCCATTACAACCTATTTCTATTGTTCCAGATGTCTATAGCGCATGTGATATTTGCATTATTCCTCTTAAAAAAGGCGTAATAGGAAATGGCACCCCAAGTAAAGCACCTATTCTGATGGCTTGTAAGCGAATCATCTTGAATTGTGTAGAAAGTTGGTCAAAATACTCGAAGATGTTTGCTGAGAACAACATGGGCTATGCCGTAGACGTGAACGATTATGATGGTATAGTGGCTGCCATACATAAGATAAAATCGAATCCAGAAGACACAAAAATCAAAATTGAGAACGCTTACATGTACGGGATGGAACATTTTTCCAGCACTCGTAGCATCCATATATTGATGGATGTGATGGAACGGTATAGAAAACGCTAGTAATCTGCACCTATATCCTCATAATTCATGACAGGATGTTAAGTCAACAAAATATAATAGAGACTGTCGTGAGATGTCCAAAAAAAGTTTTTAACCCTCCTAACGAATTGATTGATAAAGTGATAAAAATTTCGTAACTTTGAAAAAGGGAAAAGAATTCCCCCAACCACCGAGAAAAGTGAGAAATTGCGGGGGGAATCGCAAAAATAATCTGAATGTCAAAGGTGCGAAATTTTTCTGAAATAGCGCCAAACATTGCGTTTCAGGAGTTCAATTTTTACGAGCTCTACTATTCAACTTTCGAAAAGAGTGAATTGGGCAGGATAAAGAAGTTGCTTCCTCTCCGCGAGATGGCAGAGAACTTCGGTCTGGTAAGGAAAAGCATGAGGCCGAAGCTGTTGGACGATATAATGATGGAACTTGCCGGGAAGTTGAAGATACAACAGCTACAGGGCATACTCGCCGACAAGTGGAGACCGTACATGGAGAACCTGGACACGATGTACACAGAGGCGACGTGCTATGAGAGCGAGATGCGTTATCCGACTGACGCGAAGCTGCTGTGGGAAGGGGTCGAGAAGAGCTATGCGACGATGTGCGAGTTGAGCAGCAGACTGGGAATCCACAGTCCCCAGACAAAGTTCCTTGACGTGCAGAAGGCGAACCTGACATACAGGAAACAGCGCAAGCACAGCAGGAGCCAGACGAGGAAGATTACACGCAGGCTGCTTGACCTGCTCGGCAAGATACTGAAGGAGACACTGGCTACGCGGGAACTGAAAACAGGGACTACTGCAAGGCGAACGGAATACAGACATCTTTCGTAAAAAGAGGCCGTCCGTTCGGTGAGAAGAAAAAGGAGAAAGACCTTGTCCGAAAGGAGCTTGCCAGAGTGAGGGCGACTGCGATGGAAGGCTCGTTCGGGACACAGAAGGAGCACTACGATCTCCGGAGGGTCAAGGCCAGGACGAAGCGAACGGAAATCCTTTACATCTTCTTCGGCACCCACACGGCAAACGTGGTCCAGCTGGCGGACAGGATAGAACAAAGGGCTCGTTTGGCGGCTGCCTGACACTGAAACTTGCAGTCAATGCGGAGCTCATGTGAGGGAACTGTATCCTCGCCATGAAAAACGGACAAAAAAATCCGGCCGAAACGACCGGAAACAGATATAAAATTGAAATTTTGATGAGTCGTACGCAGAAATTGAAGGGATTGGTCGCTGCTTCGCTCAGATTGAAAACATTAAACGACAATCCCTACTTAGACCAGTTCAAGGAAGGCTTGTTCATGTACCACAAGGATGGAAAATATTCGATAGACAACAACCTGGTCGAACGTCAGGTCCGACCATTTACGGCGTTGCGAAAAGCTATACAATACTATGGAAGTGACGCGGGTGCGGAAATGGCAGCAGTATATTTGAGCGTAGTGAGTACAGTGAAGCTTGCTGGTCAATCGGTATGGCGGTTCATTGGGGACTTCTTCGAGGATATGGTGACAGGAGGAAAGAAGCATCTTTCGCTTCTGGGGCTATCGACCACATAAAAACAAAAAAGTCTAACAAAAAATACGGAAAATGATTAAAAATTGGCTCGGCGATGAGTCAAGTATATGCTATGTGCTTGATTTATAGGCTAGTCCAAAAATTGACCACTAACAGCAGTATATTAAGGTAGAGGGGGTGACCGGAAAACGCAAGAAGGATATCCGTATGGAGTTGGAAAAGCCGATATGGACGGCCTTCGTGTCGTGGGCGACAGCCGAATATGACCAGCATCCAAAGGGAAGTGCGATATCGGGGGCGTTGGGCTATCTGTTAAAACGGAGAAAGGGACTTATGGCATATCTGAAGATCCCTATGATGCCGATAGACAATAACGCGTGTGAACGAGGGTTCAAGTCGTTGGTAAAGGGCGGGAAGACATCCCTGTTCTTTCAGAATCTCATGGGCGCATGGCACGCGTAGATGATGTACAGTTTCTTTGAGACGTGTGCGATGAATAACCTGAATCCTCAGCAGTGATTGACGTATGTGTTGGACAATATCAAGACCACACCAGCGGACCAGTTGCTGAATCTGCTGCCGCAGAACTTTGACAAGAGTCTTCTGAAACTTGTCTAAACAAAAGAAAAACAAACCGAAAAAAAACGGCTAAAGCCATTAATGTAATGTATAGACTGTGCTTCGCAGCCTTGGTGTTGCTTTGTCAATATGGGTGTGCGGGGACGGTTACTGAACAGGAACATGGAAAAGAAAAATTTGTTTAGGACTATTACTGAAAACTATCAGCAGAGTGTCATAGAACCCATTAACCCATTTACGGTTGATAATCCTGACGCACTGGTGTATAACGGTAGGTCGCTGACAGGTCTTTATATACCTTTGAAGAAGGAACTGGATAATCCAGACCTTCTTCTGAGGCGTCTGTTCTTGTCAAGGCTCTCAATGAGCAAAGCTGTAAGTGCACTTCTGATATTGTCAGAAGATAGCAATCATAGCTTTGACAATATGCCAGAGGTAAAAGGGGCTTTTGATGCTATACATAACTATGAGAACGACCGTGACTTGATGAATTATCTGAGAGATGATATTCACCAAAGGACACCGATACGTCCGGCTATTAGAAGACAGCGGATGAGACGCTTTTGGGGCACTATTGACTTCATAGAAAAGCATGGTATTGTACAAAATGTATTTGGAGGCCAAGATGAACGGATGGTGCTGACAGTGAAGAGTTGGAGTAATCCGGACAAAGCAAGAAGTTCGAAAGCGGCTGATTATGTGCATCCTTATCTTGTTTCTTCAAAAAGACGTACTAAGCAGTCGTTCAAGGAAGGCTATGAAGACCTGATGACCGTGACGACAATGTTCAACTATTCGATGTCTGATGGCATATTGAAGAAGAATGCAGAGGCTGATGATACGTTTATGTATCTGAATTCTGAGGGTATTGAGGAGGTGATGAAGAATGAAATGAATCTGCGTACGATGGTGTTTCTGGGTTATCTGCCTGGAAGGATTGGAGTTGATGATGACCTCACGGAGCTACGTGACCATTATTATAGGTTTATGAAGGAGAAAAAATATCTGTAGTCTATGGGTAAGGGTAATAAGAAATTGGCTGACTCCGCTGCTTTACAGTTGCTGACCTTGTGCAACGGTAATGCACCTCTGATGGCAAAGGCTCAGATAGTTCAACAGGAGTTTAACAAAGTGAGAACAGTGGATAAACTTGTAAAGAACCAGTCGCAGTTGATGCTTAACAAGGTGTTGCATTCAACGAGAGCAATGGATACGGGTATGAGAACATTACTTGAACTATATGGAGCTATGCCCGCTAATCAATACTCGATGGGCGCATATCTTATTCAGTTGCGGAAGGGAAAGGATGGAGGATTCTGACGTCTGAATGGTGAGTTGTCGAAAAGGATACAGACTACCGTAGTTGACAAGAGGAATAGATTTCTCCATGCTGCCGGCCAGTACCCTACAAAGAGCGAGGCGGAGCAGATAATTGGTGATGTGGAGAGCTATCTTCAGACGATATTGAATTTGGCATAGTAGTGAGTTTTGATTGATATTAAGATGACAGAAACTCAGACACTCGCGCAACTGAAGCGTAAGTATGAGGCAGAGATGGTGTCTGCACTGTTAGGTGCTGGCTTCACCAAGAACGCTTATGGTAAAGCATTAAACTGGACCGAACTGTTGATGGATTTGGTGGAGGAGGCTTACAACAGGGAGATGCAAGAGATGTATCAGCAGTATGTACACCAGCGCTTTGGTGTTGAGGTGAAGACCTATGAGGAGATGAAAGAGCAACTTGTGAAGGATATCATTGCCAAGGAAGGGTATCTGAATGTGGTGTCAAGATACATAGAACATAAAGGCTATCGCGAAGCAATTGACTACTACATAGAGACGCATAACCCCTATTTCTACCAGAAGAGCACGGGGCTGTATGGAGTAAAGGGGGATGATGAAACGGAGTTGACGGCTAAAGATTTTACAGTTCACCAGCGTTTTCTGATGGGCAAATGGCAGTATGTTTTTACCACAAACTTCGACAATGCGCTGGAGTTTACCAACGAGCAGTTTGATATGGGCTACCTGACTATCAAGGCTGACTACGAGATGTCTCGCAAGAAGATGGCACGCCCCATAGTAAAGATACATGGATCTCTAGTGCCGGCAGAACAGTCGCTGGATATGCCGTTTGTATTTGATGGAGACCAGTCAAGAAGGTACATTATATCAAAAGAGGACTTCGACACTTATTTCAAACGACATGAGGCGTTTTCATACCTTCTGCGTGTTGCTATGTTATCGGGCAGTTACCTGTTGCTTGGATTCTCTGGTGATGATCCCAATTTCAAGTCGTGGCTGAACTGGGTGAAGGACATTCTTGACAAAGACAATGGTGGAGTTAAGAATACAGAAAAGGATAATAACGGTGAGAGACTGGTATCGGAAGGTGAAGAGGATATCAAAGTATTCCTGGTATTGACTGAAAACGAGCCCATTCCAGAGGAGCAGAAGTTATACTACAAAAATCACCATATAGGGGTGATTCACCTTGATGCACCGGAGATAAGAGCACAGTTGGGCTATTCAGACAGAGCACCAGTTGGACACAAGATAGACCACTTGCTGAAATATATCATCGGAACACAGGTGGATGTGACTGATGATTTGCAGGAGGAACGTCCAACTGCTGCAAAAGCTTGGCGGGAAGTGTTCAGCAAGGTTAATAGCAAGGAACCTATAACCGATGCTGTGAACGAACTAAAGTCTGTGCTTGCGGAGTGTAAATATGTGAAGGGTAATACTTCGCAGGAATACATAGTTGACGAGTTGTATTATAAGAAAGACTCCATGACAGAAGATGAAAAGGAAGTGTTGCCTTTCGCTATGCAGGATGTGGCGATGCCTACCGGTGTAATGCCGGATGGAATAAAGGAGCAGATGGAATACCGGTCCAACTGGAAGGGAATGCAGATACACGAAGCAACGTTGGAGGGAGAAGGTGCAGAGGTGGAAGGAGACGATGACTTCACTAAGCAAGAGAATGTGCTTCGGGCACTATATCGTATGGATTTCACCACGGCTAAAGAACTGTTGACGAAATGGATTCCTGGGGCAGGATATGAGATTGTAAAGGCATCGCTGGCTTATTTCTTTACCCGACAAGACTCGCTGAAAGAACTGGATGTGGTGATTATGAACACGAAAAAGGACAGCGAAAGATATGCGGCCAGTTTGATGTATAACTGTGTAGAAGGAAACTTTGTCGCTACCTACCCATTGAACCAGTATAGGAATAAAGGGCTGGTTGGAATGTATGATGTGCTGACCTATATCATCAGCGAAATACGGAAGAAGAAAGAAGAACTGAATGTCTATGGAACGGAAATCTCCTACAGGAGGATGGACGGCAGTAGCGAGGATGAACCCGATGTAAGGAGGGCATACAGATTCCTGAATATTATTAGTCGTGAGGGCTTTAATCTGTGCTATGGAATCTCGAATGTAATCAATGTGGCAGACTGGTATCTGGTGTTCAAGAAGATGTACACTCAGTACCCATATGCATGCCTGTACTATAGCAGTCAATATAACAACAAGAAAGCTTTACGACGCATAGGTCAGGATTTCGCTTTTGAAGAGTCTTTGAAAGATGACTTGCCCGTGATGCTGAAACAGATCTTCAATGCGCAAGCTTGTAAAGACACACCTGGAACGTTACTGCCCGGTATGTTGCAGATTGGTTCGCAAATGTTCTGGGGGATGAATGAGGCCATTTGGTTTGAGGACTTCTATGAGTATCTCGCCTCTACATTCACGGTTGAGGGTGAACAATACCTACATTCAAGCGATGCGAAGAGCTTTGTTGGCAACGCATTGGTATGTCTGCATGAGAAAGAGCACATCAGCAAGGTGGTGACAGTTCTTTTGAACCTGTTTGAAACGATGCCTGATACCGTGCTTGGGATGTTGATACATCAAACTAGACTTGACAAGATTGACGCGTTGGACGATGAACAGACAACGCTGATAGAGAAAATGGCCGCTGAAGGAGGTCTCGCTAATACGGCCATCCTGCTGAATGAGTTCAATGAGAAAGGCTTGTTAGCAAAGGAAGTAAAAGACACTTTTGTACGCTCTCATGTGGCTAAGATGGATGATGTTAAAAAAAGTGACCGCTATACGTTGTTCAACTTGTGTTGTCTCGCTGCAGATATGCCTGAAATGGTGGTGAAGTTGAAAGAGGTGATACTGGAACGAAATATTTGGGATAGTGGAGTTGGTGAGCAATGGATAGTGGAAGCCCAACCTTTCTTTATCATGCATCTTGGGAAGGAGTATATATGGTCGATAGAAGAGACGGCGAAGATATATGAAAACCTGAAAGCGAATCTTGCCAGACTTACAAAGAAACGCATAGAGAATACCTTCCTAGAGCGGGAACACAAGACTTTGCTGCAAGAAATGAAGCACTTTGTTGAGTTGTATCCTGTGGCTGATGAAGATGTTAAACAGGATATAGAAGAAAAGTTGGCTATGGCCCGTCATTTCGATAAAGTGGAAGATGGGCTATATAGCGATGATCCAGAAACGGTTGAGAATGCCACTAAAGAATTGAATGCGCTGTATCGAGATGGTAAGTTTGAAGAGAACCGCCATCTATTTGAGGTGCTGTTGAGTAAATGTACGATGATGAAGTCCCCCGGGATTTCCGAGTGTTTGGTGACCATCTCTGTTGCAGTACATTTCTGCGGTGAAGAGGTTAAAAAGGACAAGAAGTTGCTTGATATGTTATACCGGCTATTGTTGCAGTATAAAGACAAAGATTTGAGAGACCTGGACTTGCAGGTGATACATGCAGGTCATTCGTTGCTTGAAATAGCTAGGCTGTTGGCAACAACGGACTTTAAGGATGAGAATATTGAGGTTTGGCTGAACAGCAGCAATTTAACAAGATTGAACTATTTGGAGTTTTAGTGTAGGGATTTTAACGTCAATAATACAGAAAGAAGCATAAATGAAGAGAGTTTTAATACATACACTGATATTTAGGGACTGTCGGGAAATGTTAATCTTTTCCTAACGAATTGATTGCTAATGTGTT
>OKTM01000436.1_pt1 | contig 19785 bp, 10 predicted proteins | sample 1606401 | NCBI WGS metagenome assembly OKTM01 (sample SAMEA3879583, study PRJEB24766) | human gut metagenome | biome: human-associated habitat; feature: feces | place: USA | collected 1985/1987 | reverse complement strand
CCCTCCTCCGGCTCATAGGCATTGATCTCGGCGATCAGCGCTTTTTTCGCTTTCAGGTTTGCAGCATAATTGTTCTCAGGCGTAGCATGCTTGTCCCTCTCGGTAAAGAACTCATCGCAGGCAGCGCGGAAACGCTTCCAGATCTGCTCTGACTTCTTTCTCGGGACAGCGCCGATTTCCTTCCACTGGTTCTGGAGGGCAATGAACCTGTCTGTGGTCTTCTTCCAGTCAGTACTCGTCTTAAGTGCCTCAGCCTCAGTGATGATGGCCATCTTCTTCTCCAGGTTCCCGTTCATATTGTCCTTGAACTGGACATAGAAGTCACGCTTGCGTCCGAAGAACTTGTCACAAGCGGCACGGAAACGGTCGTATATCTTCTGGTTTTCCTTCTTGGATGCGAAACCGATGGTCTTCCACTCCTTCTGGATATCCTCGATTTCTTTGGAGAGGGCGTTCCATTCGTTGGAAGACTTGATGTCTTCCTTATCTGCAATGGCTTCCACCTTTTCGCACAATGCAGTCTTTGCAACGAGGTTTTCAGCCTGTTTCTCTTTCTGCTCTTCGAAGTAAGCCTGATATTTCTTGTTGATTACAGATGTTGCAGCCTTGAATCTGTCCCAGATCTGGTCACGGAATTCTTTTGCGACAGGACCGAATTCCTTCCACTGTTCGTGGAGTTTCTGGAGTTCCTTGAATGCATCCACTACATTCTCGTTCTCCGAAAGTCTCTCGGCTTCCTGACAGAACTCTTCCTTAGCCTCCAGGTTCTTCTTGAAGTCAAGGTCTCTCAAGTCCCTGTTGATCTGCACCTTATCATAGAACTGCTCTACATAGAACTGATAGGTGTCATTCAGATTCCTGAAATTCTGAGCCGGAACAGGACCGGTTTCACGCCATCTGGCCTGAAGTTCCCTGAATGCAGGGAATGCTGTGCCGAGGTCATCCTGTTTTTCCACCAACGCTTTCAACTCATCTACCACAGCCTGTTTCTTCTTCAGGTTCTCCTCTCTCTCCTCGTCGAGTTTCCTGTTATACTCAGCTCTTTCTTTCTTATACCTGTTATATATAGCTTTGAATCCGTTTTCAAGTGCGGCAAAAGGATTGGCGAGAATAGAAGGAGTCTCAGTTTCCGCCGATACCTCTGTTTCAGGCTCAACTGACGGTTCCGCAACAGCCTCAGGCTGCTCCGACTGATCCGCTTCTACTGTGGACTCAGGCACTTCAGGAGTCTCCAAGCCTGCAGCAGCCTTTTCTCTGGACAGTTTCTTATAGAAAGCCGCCTTGATAGCTTCCGCTTCTTTGGATTTAGACATACGGTCCTCACTGTCAGCCAGTTCCTGAAATTTCTGAGACAGTTCGGCCAATGACATTTCACTGTAGTCAGGTGTTTCTACAGTTTCGGCCTTAGTCTCTTCAAGTACGTCTGGTGTCACTTCAGCACCAGGTTTCAATTCTTCACTCATATCAAGTGTATCGATAAAATTAAACAATACGGCAAATATATGAATTTAAATCCAAAAAGACCACCGATGCAACTCGTTAATGTAAAATTTTATGTTGGTTCTGCAGGTTCGCCAAAAATCAAATTGCGCGCGACCGGTCGGACCGGTCACGCGTCAATGTAATTTAGTAGAGTGCTATTCGTATTAGTTGGTTATTGCCTTGCGGCTAACGATTTAAAAAAATCACTTTAACGTTTTATTAAAACAATGCAAATTTAAGGCAAAAAATCTTATTTGCAAAGTAATTGGCAGATATTTTCTGCAAAATGTTATTTTTTCTCATCCAAAAGGCCCGGGCGAAGCTTTTTCGTGCGCTCCAAAGCCTGCTGCATCTGCCAATCCTGAATAAGACGCGGATTTCCGCTCAGAAGGACATCCGGAACTTTCCAGCCGTTGAACTCGGCCGGCCTTGTATAGACAGGTGGCGACACAAGCCCGTCCTGGAAGCTGTCGCTCAATGCTGAGGTCTCGTCAGTCAGCGCTCCAGGGATGAGGCGGACAATGGAGTCTGCCAAAAGCGCCGCCGGAATTTCTCCGCCGCTGACGACATAGTCCCCTACAGATATTTCACGGGTAATGAGGTGCTCGCGGACTCTCTCGTCCACACCTTTGTAGTGGCCACAGAGAATAATTATGTTCTCTTTCAATGACAGTTCATTGGAAATGCCCTGCGTAAGCTGTTCGCCGTCCGGTGACATGAAGATTATCTCATCATATTCCCGCTCCGACTTGAGTTCTTCTATCATCTTGAACACAGGCTCGACCATCATCACCATGCCGGCATCTCCGCCATAACAATAGTCATCAACGGTTTTGCGTGGTCCTATTCCATATTTACGTACATTGTGAACATAAATTTCCACAAGTCCTTTCTTGCGGGCACGACCGACTATCGAGTAGCCGAGCGGGCTCTCGAGAAGTTCCGGTACTACTGTGAGTATATCTATTCGCATAAAATCAAAAAAACTGATGACGACTTATTAATCTCTCTAAAGAGAGAAATCTTCTAAAAAAAGGCTGTGCACTTTTGGGAGTACACAGCCGTCCTCTAATAAAAACTGATATAAATAGGGCCTCACGGCTTCTTTGTTCGACAAAGATACAAATTAGAATGAATATGTCAAACCAAAAATGAAGTTAATTTCACTTTGTGGGAATAAACTTGCCCAAGATTGCGCTAATTTGTTCTCTTTCTGGAAGAAACACAGCTCTCCTGCAACATCAGAGTAGTACTTCTTGTTGAACAGATTGTTCACGTAAGCACGGAGTCCGAGTTTGCCGGAACCGACATTGAACTCATGGCTGAGCATAAGATCCGAAACGAAATATGCAGGAGCCTTCCTGTCATTGCACTCTGTATTGTCCCAATACTGTGAACCGATATATTTTCCGTCAACGGAAAGAGTCGTGGTCTTGAGAGATCCGCCTGCGAAAGGCTTGAACGGAGACCAGGAAATTCTTGCCATACCTAACACTGAAGGCGACATACGCATTGTTACAGTTCCGAAATTCTTGGAATATGTGCCTGCAGGCTGCCAAGTCTCTTCAGAATCATATTGGGCGCAGAAAAGTGTGTAATTGTGAATCTGGTTCATGCTGAGCGTAGCATTGGCCTCGATAGTCAGCCCATCGACAGGCGAATACGCTGCAGCAAGCTCCACTCCCCTTCTCCATGCACGCGGAACATTCTCCTTGATAGCATAACCCACATTGGACAGTTTTCCGGTTTCGAGAAGCATGTTCCAGTACTCCATCATGTAGAGATTGGCAGAAGCGGCAACCTTTTCGCCTGTAAAAGAGTAACCGAGCTCGATATCGAGCATCTGTTCCGGTTTCAGAGTCACCTCACCCTTGTTGCCGAGCGAAATCTCCTTGTTCATGGTCAGGATCTGCTCCTGAAGGTCGCTCTTGCCAGGTTCGCGGTTTCCCAAAGCTGCTGAAACATAAGCCTTGTGCTGAGGAGCCCAGGCGAATGTGAGTCCCACACGCGGATTGAAGAAATTCCAGCTGTGCTTGTATGCAAGCGACTCGAAATAATCATCATCTTCGCCTGACATATCGAGGAACACTCCCCTGTACTGAAGGTCAGCATAAGCGGTAAGCCATTCCAATGGCCTGTACTCCGCACGGACAAACGCATTAAGTTCCTGTTTCAAACCTCTGTGTGAATACCACGCACGGGTATTGTTGTAGGTATCATATTCGAAAGCATCTCCCATCACGCTGCTCCAGATGACCTTACCGAAATGGTCGCCGTCATATCTGGAAGCATAAACACCGCCGGTAACATCCAGTTTCTCAGACTTGTAGGTCAGGTTCGAATTGAGCACATAATAGTCATTGCCCATGGCTTTGCGGACAATGAAATCCGATTTCTGGTGCACATTACCGTCCTCGTCAGTAAAATCAGGCAGACGGTACTTGCTGAATTTCTTGCCGGCCTTGTAGTTTTCGTAATATCCGTCACCACGGGTATAGTTGAATGTTGTACTCCATGTCAGGCTGTTCGCAAACTCGTGAGTATAATTAAGTTGGATATGGTGCTGAGTGTAATTGTCAGTATCATTGTCATAATAGTGCACAGCGCCATCGGCATCATAGAACTCACCTGTAGAGTTGTACTTTCTGTTCGTCTTGTACATCTGCGGGTCAATGCCGTTCCAGGTAATTCCTGAATGCTGGTCGCCCATCAAGTAGGTCAATTTCAATGAGTTGTTTCCCTTGAGCCAGCCGAGAGCCGCAAATGCAGACTGTACTTTGGCCTTGGCGTTGCGGATATATCCGTCAGTACAGTCCTTGGAGTAGGCTGCGCTGAAATACAATCCGGACTTGGTCAGACCGGTTCCAGCTGAAGCCGTCATTGTCATTGTATTATATGAACCTGCAGCAACATTGACATAACCGAATGGGCTTGTGCCGACAGAAGCCGTGCTCATATTGATGCTCGCGCCGAACGCGCCTGGACCGTTGGAAGAAGTTCCGAGACCGCGCTGGAGCTGTACTGAATTGATCAATGATGTCAATGCCGGGATGTTCACCCAGAAGACTTCCTGTGATTCGGCATCATTGAGAGTGATTCCGTTGAGTGTGACATTGATCTGGGAGCCTTTCACGCCACGCACGGTCATTTTGGAGTATCCGAGTCCGGTACCGCCTTCAAGGCTGGTGACGACAGACGGCTGCAGGGACAGCGCCTGAACCAGAGAGTTCATCGGATTTACTTTTCTGAGTTCTTCTTTGTTAAGATTCGTGAAAGTTACAGGTGTGTTTTCGCCCGCCCTCGAAGCTGAAACTATGACGCTGTCGAGTTTCTCGATTTTGTCAGGATTCACGTCTCCGGCAAATGTCGGGACTGATACGGCGCACAGCGCCCCAAAAAATAAAAAACCTCGCATAAGAATAAATTACGCAAGGGGTACGCACATTACGCGCTTGAGATCAGCGTTCCCTACGTCGGCATTATCCGAATCAGGTTAATGGGTATAATCTCAACCGGTCTTCCACCGACTCTTCCGAGTCAATGCGGAGTTCCAGTACCCCAAGCTATTGTTGTATTTTTAATAAACCGGCGGCGAAGTTACGATTATTACTTGACTTCCACAAGTTTTATTTCGTACAATCTGCACCAGTTCTTGCCGGTGAGATAGATTTTTCCGTTCTGAGGATTGTATGCAATACCGTTCAGCACGTCTGTATCGTCATATCTGAGCCTTGACGGCAGCAGGCCTGAACAGTCCACTGTCGCCTCGACATTGCCGTCCGCAGGATTGACGATCACTATCAGGTCCGTAAGATAGACATTGGCCCAAATCTTCCCGTCTATATACTCGAGCTCATTCAGGTCATTGACGGGACGACCGTTCAGACGCACGGTCACCTTGCGTGCAGTGCGGAAATCGTCGTAGAGGAAATACAGGTTTGCCGAGCCGTCCGATGCGATCAGCGATTTACCGTCAGTCGCAAGTCCCCATCCTTCACGTGGATACGAATATGACTTCTTGTATTTCAGGGTCTTGGCATCATAGACGAAAGCGACATTGTTCTGCCAGGTAAGCATATAGATATTGCCGTCCTTCTCCACCGAGCCTTCGAGGAAATACCGCCTGTCGAAATTCAGACGGTACAATGCCTTGCCGGTGCGGATGTCCACCTTGCGGAATGTGGATTTACCGTTCAGACCGGTGCTTTCATACATCTGGCCGTCGTAGAAAAACAGTCCCTGTGTGTATGAGGTCCTGTCGTGCGGATATTCGGCCACCACCTGAGCCTTGTACTGACGCACCTTCGCATTGACACAGGAAGATGCCAAAAGGGACAGGACAATGACGACCAGACAATATATTGCACGACAGTTTTTCATATTCAGAAGCGAATTTATTTTCTAAAGGACGTTTTTTACTGCAAATCGCATTCCAGCCCTCTCTGCCTGCGATAATCCAATGCCGCCTTCACGAATGCGACGAAAATCGGCTGAGGCACTTCCGGTGTACTTTTCAGTTCAGGATGGAACTGTACCCCGATGAAGAACGGATGGGTAGGAATCTCCACGATCTCGACAAGACCGGTTTCAGGGTTACGTCCACTCGCCTTCAGGCCAGCCGCCTCCATACGTGTGAGGTAATGTCCGTTGAACTCATATCTGTGTCTGTGTCTTTCGGAAATAAGTTCCTTGCCATATATTTCATATGCAAGCGAATTCTTGTCCAACTGGCAGTCATAAGCGCCCAGACGCATCGTGCCGCCCTTTATGGTGGTGCTCTTCTGGTCCTCCATCAGGTCAATGACCGGATCAGGGGTAGAAGGATTCATCTCCGCAGAGGCTGCTTCCTTCAGGCCGAGCACGTCTCTTGCGAACTCCACCACGCACATCTGCATACCTAGACAGATACCGAAGAACGGGACATTGTGCTCTCTTGCATATTTGATGGCCTGGATTTTACCTTCGAGTCCACGTTCCCCGAAGCCCGGAGCGACCAGTATAGCATCCATGCCTCCGACTTTTTCCTCGACATTGGAAGCATCCACGTACTCACTCTGTACCGTATGGACATTGACCCTGCACTCATTGGCAGCGCCGGCATGGACAAATGACTCCAATATGGATTTGTATGCGTCCTGAAGCTCGACATATTTGCCTACCAGCGCTATATCCACCTGATGCTTAGGGTGATAGAGCTTGTTCAGGAACACTTTTAGGTTCGCAAAATCAGGCTCCGGCAAGTCATTGATATGAAAATGGTTCAATATCATCTCGTCAAGTCCCTCAGCTTCCATGTTGAGCGGCACCTGATAGATGGACGGTGCGTCGATAGACTGGATTACGTGTCCCGGTTTCACATTGCAGAACAATGCGACTTTACGTCTTATTTCCGGGGTGAGTTCCTTCTCAGTGCGGCAGACTATCACGTCAGGATGCACACCAGCCTGCTGGAGCATCTGTACCGAATGCTGTGTAGGCTTGGTCTTCAGTTCTTTAGCTGCTCTGAGATAAGGGACCAATGTCAGGTGTATGCTGGCGAGGTCTTCTTCTGGCAGTTCCCACTGAAGCTGACGTATCGCCTCGAGGAACGGCTGGGATTCCATATCGCCGACAGTGCCTCCGACCTCAGTGATGATGACGTCGAATTTTCCCGTTTTGCCAAGCAGAAGCATTCTACGCTTGATTTCATCAGTGATATGAGGGATAATCTGTACGGTCTTGCCGAGATAAGCACCTTCACGTTCCTTGTTGATGACTGTGAAATATACTTTTCCGGTAGTGACGTTATTGGCCTTTGTCATATGAACACCCAGGAACCTCTCATAATGTCCGAGGTCCAGGTCCGTCTCTGCACCGTCATCCGTCACATAGCACTCGCCATGCTCGTAAGGATTCAACGTTCCCGGGTCAATGTTGATGTAGGGATCAAATTTCTGAATGGTTACTCTAAGTCCTCTGGCTTGTAGTAGTTTCGCTAGTGAGGCCGCAATGATTCCCTTACCGAGGGAAGAAGCCACACCTCCTGTTACAAAGACGTATTTCGTGTCCATATTCGTTTTATTATCTTTAACAGGGGCACAAATTTAGCCATTTTTTACAGATAAAGAAGCATTTTGTGCGGAAAGATTCCCCAAAATGCTTCTTCATCTGTAATGTCATTTTCGCGGATTACTGGTCGCGCCCGGTCATGGACTTTATGAATTCCACCTCAGCCGGTCTGTAAGGCTTCCCGTCTGGTTGAAGAATATCATGGAACCAAGGGTCAGGTTCTTCCGTATACGGAATCTTGTTGCCTTCCTTGTCCACCTTGTTCCATTTATAATGGCATTGCATCGCGCCTCTGACCAGTCCGAAATCATATGCCGCGACCTTGTCCTTCTTCAGCACCGGAAGAACGGTCTCGAACGTGCTTCCGAAAGGCCTTGCCAGATATTCCGTGCAGAAAATCGGGCGGTTGAAAGTCTTCATGAGATCCACGAACTTCTGCATCTCCTCTGCCGGCTGATAGCAATGAATGCTGAGCACATCACAGTTTTCACAGAGGAAAGTGACCGTAGGAAAACGCGTGGTGAGGTTTCCGCTGCCGCTCAACGGCCTGGTATAGATCGGAGCTGTAAGCGGCTGTGACGGATTGACTTCTCTGGCCCATTCGAACACTTTCTTCAGCAGCGGATAGGTATGGCATGCAGGCACATTCTCGGGCTCATTGTAAAGACACCACGCGATTATACGCTTGTCATCCTTGAAATGGTCGAGCACGTCCTGTTCATATTTCTTGACCCAACCCCATTGTGAAGGGTCATTGACTGCTTCAATTCCGGGAGTCTGGGCCCAGATGCCGTTATGGATGCCTGGAATCGGTGAAATTTTCTCGTCCACATAACGGTCACGAGAACCGCCGTTCGTAAAGAGGGTCACAAGGCTGCTGATGCCGTGACTGTCAGCGATTTCGAGAAATTTTTCAATGTTCGCGAAAAACGCATCCCGGTCGGCGCTCCAGACCTTGTCATGAAGGAAGATCCGGACGCTGTTGAACCCCAGGTCCTCGGCCCAGCCCAGTTCCTTGTCAATCTCCGCCGGGTCGAATGTGCTCGGCTGCCACATCTGGATCTGGTTGCCCGCATATGCCGGAACATAGTCGCAGCCCACAGGCCACTCCCTGGCGGCATACCATTCATTGGCTTTTTCTTCGGACCAACGCTGCGCGACGGGCTGCACTTCATTGCAGGAGACGATAACCGCCGCCAGCGCAAGTATTGTCAATGCTTTTATTGTTTTCATGATTATTTGATGGTTTTGGTTCCGCCTCCATAGATGTCGGAAGCTGTGACGGCATTTCCTTGATATGTACAGTTTGTGATTGTCAATGATTTTCCGGTATTGACTATTCCTGCAAATCCCTTTGCGACAGGCGCAACCGGTCCCAAATCGAACGTAGCAGTAACATCAGCACCATTGATGAAGACATAATCCTTTGAGGCCACCCATCCGAGAGCCGCGCCGAGAAAGCCGATAGGTTTTCCTTCGTAGGACTTGAATATTGTTGTTGCAGACGGATTTGTATCAATGCTCAGCATAGCGCCTCCGCCTACAAGCCCTCCGGCAATGTCGCCGCCAAGCGCCGAACCTGTAGTGATAGTACACGTACTTTTCCCTCTCACGATTGCTTTGTCTACCGATGAGAGTCCGCACATATATCCCGCGATTCCGCCGATATAAGTCTGACGAGCACCAGAATTTCCTAAGGCAGCTTTCTGCCCGTTCGCAGTATATACTTTGATATCACCAGTGTTTACAGCACCACGAACCACCGTATAATATCCGTTGTTAAGATAATGAACATCCTTAACATTCACACAACGTCCGACAACACCTCCAACAGCATAAGCATAATGTATGTCACCTGTCTCATCTTCAACAAATGATATATTGCCTGAATTAGAGCAGTTGGTGAATCCTGTAAAAGTGCTTCCTTCAGCACCTTTCTTACCGGCATTTATAGCAGCTACGACTCCTCCTATGGCACCGCCTCTCATGACAAACTTGCCTTTCTTATGGATTGACAACGCGCCTGAATTGCTGCATTTGGACAATTTGGAGCATATGCCATTATATTCAGCATTAGCAACAACTCCACCCAGATAGATGGTCCGAGCTGCTGAGAGATTCGCATCTATTGAGATTGCCCCTTTATTATGAAGATCCGTGGCACTCCCGCTCACGGCATAAGCTACACCGCCGACGACACATCCAACATCCACTCCGGTAACATTTATAGCACCCGTATTCGTGCACCCGGTAATCGTTCCGGAACTGTACAGCGTAATTCCACCGACTTTCACTTCAGCCGTAGGATTCTTGATTGTAATTTTTCCAGTATTTTTGCAATTGATAATCTTTCCATTGTTGCTACGGCAAATGGTGGAAGCATTGGTACTATTCCCCTCAAGTGTGATATCGACACTACTCTCGCAATTGTTGATTTCTCCGCTATTGTTAAGAACCAACACGCCAGGCCATCCGTTGTTGGTATTGGCAATTCGGTTACCGGCCACCTTCAAATCCATAATTTTTCCAGTTTCGCCGACATGCAGAAACAGAGGTTCGGTTCCAGCGTGCGTAATGGTATGATTATGACCATAGAACTCACCATTCCACTCACATTTGCTGCCATCAGCCTTTTTGTCATTGGTACGTGGCAGATTCGTCGAAGAATAAATATCTGCCATAAGATGCACACCTTCATTTCCATCTACCGTTGTCTTCCAGGCTGACCAGTCCCCATTATTTACGGCAGCCACGAATCCATTCCAGTCCTCAACGGTATAAATACCGCCTTCCAGATAAGTTCCTGCAGCATTGAAGGTAATTGTCGTAGGATAGACCTTTCCAGGAACGGCAGTGAAAGTCTTCATGCTGTGCACCACCTGATATTGATTTTCCGCATTTACGATAGTCAAGGTCAATCCTCTTTTATACTCTCTTGCAGGTATTGCGATAAAGACAGGAGTTCCATCGGCTACACCAGACTCGCCGCAGGAAATGGTCGCAGACGTATTCCCTATCGCCTTGCCTTTTTCTTTATGAGGCCCGAACGCGACTCCTGAATCGGTATATGAAATGGTATAAACTCCGCTGAGAGCTTCATTGTCATTGCCGTTGACACGTATGCTCTTGACAGCCGTGCCGTTGACCGAAACTTTCAGATAAGCCATGGCGTGTTTGAACGCAAGTCCTCCACCGGCCTCGCCACGTGCAGTCATTATCGCAGCATTCGGGTCGAAGCCTTTTTCCTCATACTTCTGCGTGGAAGGAATAGTAATTTCAATAATGGTAGAGTCTTCCTTTACAGTCTTGTATGAGTCTTTAACATACAGACCCGCAGGATAAACCGCGCAATACGGAGCTTCCACCACAGGAAGTGTAAATGACGCACTCTTCTTGTTATCAGGATCGATACTGATGGTTTTACTGGTCTCGCCATTCACCAGAATCTGATCGCCCTCAGCCCAGAATACGGAGTAAGTCTTGTCGCCGTTGTCCGAGATCAATGTTTTGGTAACATCATCAACATCAGGAGAATCCGACAGTTCGGCGCCGATCACCATTGTCCCGGCTTCGTCTTCCTGCTGTTCCGGTACCTGTATTTCTCCTTCAATTTCCTTGGCGCATCCCGCGGCCGCAAGGACGACTGCCGCAGCAGTCATGAAATCAAATATTATTTTCATTGTCAAATTTCATTTAGGGTTAATATTGCCATTCGAACATAGGATCTTCTTCCCCGAGATCCTCATTGTAGGCCTTTCTGGTACCAGATTGACAGAAACCGACTTCAAGATTCAAATCGATTACTTCCAGTTTAGGAGAACAGTATCCCCCCTTAGAATAAGTTTCAGTGTCATTAGTATTCATAATAATATGGTTGTTAGTTATTAACTTATCGAAATCACTTGTTGCAGCAACTTATCGAAATCACTTGTTGCAGCAACTTATCGAAATCACTTGTTGCAGCGCACTGCCGCATAAGAAATGCAGGCACGCTTCACATTCTGTATCTTCGCTCCGTCATATGATATCGGAATCTGGGCATCATATCCCGAAACGTCTTTTGCCGGCATCAGACGCACATAGACATTGTCCTTTCCGAAGAGATCCGCGGAAACCGGCAGAGTGAACGACATGTTCTTCGCGCCAGGGCAATGATATTGCCGGTATGACCCGTTCTTCGGATAGTCAGGCACCGAATATGTCCACTCGTTCCCGACAGATGTATATTGTACGATATCCCCGGTGTAGGAATCGGCCTTCAGGGTTTCCCAATTCTCGCCGTCAGACGAATATTTCAGCCACCAGTAGCGAGGTGCTCCCACATCCATTCCCACGGTATTGAACGCTGCAATCTGTACGGACAGCGGTGCATTGGCAATGCTCAGGTCCGCAGTCGAGAACTGTATCTGCCAATAATACTCTTCCAGTTTAGGGTCCGCATGGTTCCCCGAACACCAGTAGGCGCCCATCCACGCAGGGCCTTTCGACTGAGGGACAATGCCCGATGCAGAACCTGAAAGAGGTCCGAGCGAGCTCCAGTCCTGACTCGGCGAAATCGCCCTTAGTTCAGGGGTCGAATATGTAAAGCCAGGTTTTTCTTTCACATCGGCGAAACTGGTCCATTCACAAAGAATCTTCGTAAACGGTTCTCCGTCAAGCGCTATGTCGCTGCGGTGCTGCGGGCGGATCTGGTATCTGCCGATATTGCCGAGTCCCGTCACATAGTCTGCAAGCCGGGAATCCATGACAGCCGTGGCGCTGTCCCACTCGTAATTGTCGCAAGTTTCATTGACAATGATACCGGTGACGGTTCCACTTCCCCATGGAAGGGCCATGCCGTCACGAGCCCATGCGGCCGTCGTGTTCGTAAGGAGATAGATGGTATTGCCATGCTTGTCCAGCAGCGGCATCGGATATTTGTTGATGATGCTGGAGCGGGTATTGTCGATCGGCACGAAAGCACCCTTCGTAATCGGTATCGAGCAGTCGGTGAGCGTCAGAATCGTGTTTATATCACTGTCGCACAGTTCATTGACTGCCTTAGTACGCTTAGGAACATCAGCGGAAGTCCCGGCCGCCGAAGACACGATATCATAAGCTTTCAGGCCGGAAACCGTATAACATTCCGGCTCAATGCCGGCGGTAAGTTTGCGTCCTTTCAATGAAATCGTAGCAAGGTCGTAGCGGTCCAATGACATGGCATCCGCCGATTCGAAAACCAGTTTCACGCCATAATACTCACCTTCCTCACTGCTCTGGAGATACACTGTCCTTGATGAAAGCGTCAAGTCCTGGATGATTACCGACATGTTCTCATTCGGAGCGGCATTTCCTTCGGAATCATCACTTATCACCCTACCGGTAAGCGCATAAGGCTTCTGGATAATACCCTGAGGGTCAATGTCTCCGTTCTCAAGACTGAGCGAACGCAGCCCCGCGACGGTGAGAGGTATGGTTTCCACCTCTCCGCGGACTCCCTGCGTGACATAGAGCCTGGCGGCAAGCTGACGTCCTACATTGTCATTGGCGGTGAATTCGATTATTGCTGTCCTCGGAGAGTCTCCAAGGTTCTCCCTCACTGCAAAATTGAAAGTACCGTCAGCATTCACGTCCGCAAGAGGTTCCTCGATCCAGTCTCCCCCGTCAGGATAAATCACGGTTCCGCTGATTTCATCTGCAGGAATGACGGTTTCGAATATGGCTGTCTGCGCTCCGCTTTCAAACGGAACGGTCACATTCTTTTCCTTGAAATGGAAAGTCGCATCTTCAGCACCGCTCTGGATAAGAGTAAGTTGCAGCTTACGGTGCCCGCTGGTAAGAAGCACGTCCGCCTTGCGCTCACGGCCATTGTTATCTCCGAAAGCAATGCAGAGGTCGGCATCGCCGGTCCATCTGGATTCCGACAGGCTTGCCCACTCCGATCCTTCGGTAACTTCCGCACATACTTCGCCTGAAGCAATTATGCTGAATATGGCCTCTCCACCGGCTGCATCCACGACTGCTTCATTCCGGGCGCAGCCAAGTTCGGTCACCTCGGAGAACTCCGGCTTGCGCTCACATGATGCGAGTACGGCCAAAACGGCCAGTATTGACATTGATTTATATAATAATTGTTTCATTGCATTGACATTTATATATTACTCGCCGTATTCCTTATTTGTAAGCACACCTCCGGATGCTGCGACCTGGTCTGCAGGTATCGGCCAATAACGGTTGCACGGGCGGACATTCTGGCTGATGAGCGAGCCCGTGTTGTATTGTCTGGTGCGTTCATACCATATTCCCCAGCGCACAAGGTCGAACTTGCGGTTGTATTCGCCCAGAAGCTCCTTCGCGCACTCGCGCCGGATTTCTTCCATAAGGAGGTCAGCATTGCCGCCGACATCCGCAAGACTGAGGTCTGACAGGCCCGCACGTCTGCGTACCATATTGAGATAATGCAGGGACGATGCGACGTCGCCTTTCATCAGATTCGCTTCCGCAAGTCCGAGGACAGCGCCTGCGTATCGGAAAATCTTGTAATTATTCGCGTCGCGGGTACTTCTCATGTCCGGACACCAGAATTTGTTGCCCAGCCATGGAGTGCTGGACTGGTTCATCCTCGACCAAGTTCCGTCTGCATTCTTGGAGCCGAAGAACATGACCTGCTTTTCTCCTGTCCTCCCGGCATCGTCCGGGTCATAGCCCAGCCATCTCCATGCAAGGTTTCCGGACCCGCCGCGTGCGGTCTTGGACCAATTCGAATACTCTCCCGACCTAAGGTCATCTGAAAGGAACGGTAGCAGATTCTGGCAGAGGAACGGCGTAGGACGCACTGACGTGTAGGTCATCGCATGAGAACCGAGTTCCGGAATACCGATTCCATAGTAGATGTCAGAGATGATATCTTCCTGCGCAAACTCGTCACTGACAATGTTTTGAGCACGCAACGGAGTAGTCCAGCTTGCCAGTGTCCCGACAATCTGGAGACCATTGGCCTCGTAGATGTTAGGGACTTCCCATATTGATTCGCGGCTGTATTTCACGCTGAAAGGCACGTCGGAGAGAGGATACTGCGAGAGGTCGCCATAAATGGTTTCCAACTGTCCGAAGAATTCCAATGCTCCGTCCCAATCCTTGTTCCACAGGCAGAGTCTGCCTCCGAGCATAAGGCCCAGAGCACGGCCGACACGGTAATCTGTACCGGAATCATACGTCCTGCGTGCAGGCATGGCCGACAGATTCTTACGGAGTTCTCCAATGCAGAAGTTACGGATTTCCGCAGCGGACATCCGCGGAAGTTTCACGATTTTCGTCCTGTTTTCTTCCGTAACACGTTCAGTATAGAACGGAACGTCGCCGAATGTGGAAGTCAGGATATACCAGTAGAAAGAACGGAGGACAGCGGCTTCCGCATAGAGTGGAGCGGCCTCGTTTTCATCGATATAGCCTTTAGAGACTGCCCTGTCCGTGTAAAATATCATATTATTGGTACGGGACACGCCCTGATAGCCGCGCTGCCAGACAAGGGATGCAGCACCCGGACGGGCCGGGGCGATATCACAGACCGCATCTATCTGATTGTCAATGTTCAGATACATCAGGTCGGTAGCGCATTCGCACATTTCCCAGAAGCCCATATTGGTATAGATAAGCTTCAGCGGAGAATAGCAGGCATTGAGTCCCGTCTTGATCTGTTCCACACTGCGGTAATATTTGTCACCTTCAGTGTAGGACGTAATCTTTTCCTTCAGCGAACATGAAATCGCGCCGAAGATCAGCAAAGCTATTGCAATTGTCTTTTTCATATTCTAGAAGTTCATCTGAAGATTAATCACGAATGTTCTCGGGCGAGGAAATGCGCCATCATCGATACGACGTGTCACTGAACTGGTGGAGACATCCGGATCGAATCCGTTATAGCGTTTCCAAAGCAACAGGTTCTCACCGCTCGCTCCCACGACGATGCTCTTGCACCAGTTCTTGGCAATGTTGAAGCGGTAGCTCAATGAAACCTCTTTCAGTCTCACATAAGACGCATCATAGATCATGCGGTCACTGGCATTGTAATCCTCCTTGCCGGCACGAGGAATATCAGAGTCTGGATTCAGTTCCGGGTCCCACGAATTCAGCATGAAACGATACTTGTTGTATGCCCTGGAGCCGCTTCCTGCAAGGATTTCACTGATGTTGTAGATTTTTCCGCCCAATGACCATGTCGTATAGACTTTCAATGAAAGATTGCCGATGGTGAAATTGTTCTGGAAGCCTCCATACAGGACAGGGTCAGAATTGCCCTGATATACGAGGTCGTTCTGGTCGAGCAGTCCGTCATTGTTCTGGTCCACGAAACGGCTGATACCCAGCTGGGAAGTACCGGAGCTGACGTATGTCTTGGAGATTTTGTTACGTTCAATCTCATCATTGCTGTGCCATACTCCGGCATACTGATATCCCCAGAGGGAATTCAAAGGATAACCGGCACGGTAGCCATACAGAGGCTGCGTGGTGTTGCGGAAATTTACATAGGTCGGCACTAGACGGTCCTCACCTGCATCAATCACCCGCTGGTCGTTGTGAGAAACCGTAAGCATCGTACTCCATGAGAATTTTTTCGAGACGATGTTGCGCGTCGTGAGAGTGGCTTCAATTCCGCGGTTACGGGTACTTCCCATATTGGTAAAATATGTGTCGTATCCAGTTGACTGGTTGGTTTTCATAGCCAAAAGGAGGTCTGAAGTATTTGACTGATATGCATCTACTTCGAGATTCACTCTCTCTCCGAATGCTACGAAATTAAGACCGACATTATATGAGTCCGTTGTCTCCCAAGTAAGGTTTCCATTGCTCAGACGAGTATCATAGTATGCGATCGGGCGGTAATCTCCCAGCATCCAGACTCCCTTGTCGGAGGTCAGTGTCGATTGGGACATATAGGTTCCTATGGCATCATTGCCGCTCCGGCCGATACTTGCCCTGAGCGAAAGGTCGTCCAGCCAAGACACTCCTGCCAGGAAATCTTCCCTGCTGATGTTCCATCTCAATGCTGCGGCCGGAAATACACCCCACTTGCGGTTCGCTGCAAAGTTCGAGGCACCGTCGGCACGCATTGTCAATGTCAGATAGTATTTCTTCAGGTAGTCGTAGTTCACTCTGGCGAGGAAAGACATGGAAGTCTTGATGTTCTCGTAGCTGCGTGTCGTGATGCAACGTTCATCCAGAAGGCCTCCGAGATTCTTGTATGTGACATTGTCATCCATATAGCCTTCGCCATTGAACCAATTGTAATTCAAGTTCATACGCTCTGCCGTAAAGCCTGCAAGCAGATTGAGGGTATGACGGCGTGCGAATGTACGGTCATATGTAAAAGTATTTTCGCTGAGAAGGACTTGACGGTCCTGACGGATTGCGGTTGCTGTTCCTCCGGTGAGATTTCGCTGCGCGACAGGGAGTGTAGAAGGAGCGTAACGCAATGATTGATAAGCGTCTGTCGTGAACGAGAACTTGCTGACGAATGATGCGAAACGGTTGAATATGAGACGCACCCAAGGCAGAAGGTTCAGATTCGTCTGCTTTACATCATAGCTGATCTGCTTGGCACTGATATATGGATTGTTGAACGGAGCTCCGCCTGAAGCATATTCCGAGCCGAAAGTATTCCATGTATCATTGATGCCGAGCAGCGGGCTGAGATATATGGCGGCCGTACTGCTGGTTCCCGTTATGGATGCGCTGGACTTGTCCGTATGGCGTTCCGCATAATACAGACGGGCTCCTGCACGCATCCATTTGAGTGGCTGCGTCTCCACGCTCACCCTGCCGCTTATACGTTTGAATCCGGATCCGATTACGACACCTTTCTCATCATGATAACCGAAAGAAGCAGATGCTCGGGTGACATTGGTACCGCCCTGTGCCGAGAATGAATAATCCTGATACACACCGGTTTGCGAGAGCGCATCAATCCAGTCCGTGCCTTTTCCTTTATTGAGGACCTCGTCCTGAGGAAAATAGAAATTACGGGACGGATCTTCTTTTCCGCCGATGTATTCGGAAATGTAGTGCGTCATGTTGCAGTACTGCGCGAATTCCGAGGCATCCATCAGATCAAGTGTTCCTGCAATCCTGGAAACGCCTGCGGCTGCCTTGAAATTGGCAGTGAAGTTGCGGGATGTCTCACGCTCTGTCGTGATGAGGATAACGCCATTGGCTCCACGTGAACCATACAGAGATGTGGATGACACGTCTTTAAGGACAGAAATGCTCTTGATGTCGGCAGGATTGATTTCGTTGAGGTCTGACACTGCGTCGATTACGCCATCCACCACAATCAGCGGCGCGTTTCCCGCACTGATGGATCTGGCTCCACGGATCTGAATGGACGCTTCCGCACCAGGTTCTCCCGTCGATGACATCATGTCCATACCTGCCACACGTCCCTGAAGGGCCGAGCTGACCGATGATGCCGGAATATCGTTCAATGATTTCATGTCCACTACGGAAACAGCGCCTGTAAGGTCGGACTTCTTGGCGGTTCCGTATGCTATGACGACCACATCGTCCAGCTTGGCTGCATCAGACTTCAAGACCACATCGATCTTCACCCTTCCGTTCACCGGTTCAAGTTTTGATTCAAAGCCAAGACAACTGAATTCCAGAAATCCGTTTTTGGCTACTGTGATTTCATATTTTCCGTCCGTATCGGTCGCAGTTCCCTTGGTTTTCGACTGTTTGTCAAGCACATACACCCCAGGCATAGGATTGCCTTCGCTATCCTTCACCGTTCCGCTGACCTTGATGCTCTGTGCGAATGACATTGCGGCAGAAAAGAGCAGCAGGAAAGTAAATATGAGTATTCTTTTCATATATGCGTACTTTTTTTATTCTATTTGATTGTCGGTTTGTTTCCTGTAGCATAGATTTCGCCAGAGCATTTGTCCACAGCGTCTGCAGGTAAAGCCGCAGTAGATTTGCAGTTAGTAATTACTGGAACCGGCGTGACTTTCAGGATATGGGCAACTATGCCGCCCACTGCTCCGATCTTCGCATTGACAGGTGCCAATGTGTTCTTCGTAATTCCGAATGAACCGGTGTTGGTACAATCGGCGATTTCCGTAAATGATGTTCCTCCGAGAATTCCTCCCACGAGCGCACAAGGTCTGGAGATTCCGCCGGCAAGAACCGCTCCGGTATTGGTACATCCTGAAATCTTTGCCGGGTTTGACGGAATGCCCACTACAATTCCGGAAATGCCACCCACGTACAATTGTCTCGCGCCTGACATGGCAGAAGATGCACCACTGGCAATGTTGCTGCAGGCGTCGATGGTACCGGAATTGGTACAACCAGTGATTTCCGTATAAAAACCGGCAGTAGGCGTAGGATTTACATACATTGCGGCAGCATCTCCTGACAACGGAGCTATACGCCCCACAATTCCTCCCACTGCATAGGCTCCCTGTGCTCCTGATTTCTGCAATTCATTCTCCCACAATGTAATCTTGCCTTCATTGGAACAGTTCTTCAGTTTCACGAATACTTCCTTGGTTCCGCCGTATGCTGATGCCAATATTCCCCCCACAGCACATTTATGGAGGCCGGAAGCGGCAATGGCATTTTTCAGAATCGTGATATTGCCGATGTTCTTGCAATCCTCGAAGGTGCCGAGTTTACCTTCTGCATCAGGTCTGAACGCTAGACCTCCGCCAATCAACTCATGATTCCCGGTGAAAGGCAGGTTGATTTCGAAATCCGCGCTGTTCGTGCACGACCGCATCGTGCCGGCATTGGCTTCCACAAGACTGCAGAAATGGAAATTCGCGTCCACCGTCACGGTGAGTTTCGACTTGTTCTCGCAGTTTTCAATGGTTCCAAGATTGGTTGCTGCCAGAACTGCGGAGGCATTTTCGCCAGGTTCCGTGCGCAATCCGTCGAGGTTGAGGTTCTTGACCACTGCACCTTCTGCAATTTTCTTGAACAGAGGCCTGGTTATCTTGTTGCGGGTCAATGTATAGTTGCCTCCATTCAGGATGCCTTCCCAAAGGTCAATCTGGTTAAGTTCATCTGCATTGACGATATTTGCGGCAATATTGACCTCGCCGGTATCAGGGTCCACCCAATCGGAATAATCACCGGCATTGACAGCATCGGCGAAAGTATTCCAGGATTCAGGGCCGGTGATAATCAGTGCTCCTGCGGGGACAAAAGTCAGCTTGCCCCAATCGGCGATCACACCTGCGTTTATGCGGGTATTCTCTCGCAACTCAATTACCATCT
>OKTM01000430.1_pt1 | contig 19981 bp, 19 predicted proteins | sample 1606401 | NCBI WGS metagenome assembly OKTM01 (sample SAMEA3879583, study PRJEB24766) | human gut metagenome | biome: human-associated habitat; feature: feces | place: USA | collected 1985/1987 | reverse complement strand
AGCACCCTGAGCAGAGCGGGCTCTTGCCGCAGTTCGGCCAACAACATCAATGAAGAACGACTTGTTCTAGTCAACCTAATTGTCTGATGAATTACCGGTAGAATGTGTAAGTGATAGTTCCCTGCTGAAGCTTAGGGGCATCAGAGTTGAGATTGAACATTGTCTTCAGCGCTGCTTTTTTGCAGGCTTCGATAACCTCTTCATCTGTGATTGTGGAGGCAGAGTTCAGTTTTGCAGACTTTACTTGGCCGTAAATGTCTATTGTGATGTCAAGTTTGACAATTCCCTCAGCGTTTCCAAGCTCTTCGGGATCATATACCCCGTAACTGTACCTGTCCTCCATACGATAGGTAGACTTCACCTTGAGTCTTGAAACCACTGCCTTTTTAGGTGCATTTTCATTGGCCTTCTTCGCTGCACGATATTCTTCCTGCGCGTCACCGACGAGTTCATTTATAAATGATACGACTCCGGTCGGTGCCGGTTTCTCATCCGGTTGGGCAGCAGCCGACTTCTCTTCCGGCTTGCCAATGCCCTCGTTTATGCTGGCCGTTGCCGGCTGGCAAAGTAGAGAGTCGATGGTGGTACGCAGGAATGCGTTCTCATCCCGGAGTTCCTTGATATCATCGTAGTTCTTGAACGTGAAATATCCAAAACTGAGACACAATAACAAGGTCAGGACCTGCAATAATTTTCCGTTTCCCATAATTGATTATTTATTAGAGGTTTAAGTAATGAAAGCACATTGGCGTGAAGTCATTCACGGATTTTGGAGTCGATGATGATGGTGACAGGGCCGTCATTGACGATGGAGCACTTCATGTCGGCACCGAACACACCCTTCAGGACAGGTCTTCCGGCGACCTCGGAAAGGCGTTTGCAGTACTTTTCATAGAGCGGAACCGCAAGTTCGTGGGCAGCCGCCCGGATATAGGAGGGACGGTTGCCCTTTTTCGTGGAGGCAGTCAGCGTAAACTGCGAAACCGCCAGAAGTTCACCATCCACATCCACCACACTTCTGTTCATAACACCGTTCTCGTCATCGAAAATCCGCATTGCCGCAGTCTTCGACACAAGCCACTCCATATCAGCCTCAGTATCACCGGTTTCCACCCCGACAAGGATGAACAGTCCCGCTCCGATAGAGCTGACCACTTCTCCGTCAATGGTGACTGACGCTTCCCTGACTCTCTGAATTACAAGCCTCATTGTCCTGTCTCTCCTATGTAATTATCTTACTATTTTTAACACTGGCTCAAGCAGACTCACTATTGCTTGCTGAACGAATACGGACGTGACACAGATGAAGTGCAACGTGACTTGTCAGGCTCGGACGACATTGAAAAGTCTATAACCGCTCCAGCAGAAAGTTCGTCGAAAGTCAGGAACGTACGGTCCGCGCTCTTGCCGTTCACCTTCATTGACCTGACATAGAAATTCTCGGAAGAATTGTCCGGAGCATTGACAATGAACACTTTACCGTCAGGGCGAGTAACCTTCACGCTCTTGAACAGAGGAGTGCCGACAGCGAATTGGCCGGACGCCGGGCAGACAGGATAGAATCCCATCGCCGAGAACACATACCAGGCAGAAGTCTGGCCATTGTCCTCATCGCCGCAATACCCGTCAGGCGCTGCGGTGTAGAATTTCTCCATCACTTCACGCACACGGGCCTGGGCCTTCCATGCCTGACCGCACCAGTCATACAGATATATGAAATGCTGGATAGGCTGGTTGCCGTGCGCATAATTGCCCATATTCATCACCTGCATTTCCCTGATTTCGTGAATCGGGAAACCGTAATAACTGTCATCGAAGATTGGCGGGATATTGAAAACCGAATCCATCATATGACCGAAATCCTCATCGCCGCCCATCAGGTCGATGAGCCCCTGCACATCGTGAAATACGGACCATGTATAATGCAGACTGTTGCCTTCCGTGAAATCTCCGCCCCATTTGAGCGGGCTGAACGGCTCCGAAAACGTGCCGTCCTCGTTACGGCCCACCATCAGGTTGTACTTCGGATTGAACAGATTCTTATAGTTCAATGCAGCCTTGCGATACGGCTCAAGTTCTTCGTCTGACTTGCCCAACTGCTTGCCCAACTGCCAAATACACCAGTCGTTGTAGGCATATTCCAGCGTCCGGGCAGCATTCTCATTGATTCCGACATTGCAAGGAACATAGCCGAGACGGTCGTAGTATTCCCAGCCCAGGCGTCCCGTAGAACTCACCTCAGGATGCACTTTGTGAGCGCCTGAAGTCACGGCTTCCCACAGTTTCTCCACATCATATCCACGGATACCGTTGATGTAGGCATCAGCCACCACCGAAGCCGAATTGTTGCCCACCATACAGCCGCGGTGTCCAGGGCTCGCCCACTCAGGCAGGAATCCGCTCTCCAGATAAGCATTGACAAGACCCTCCTGCACCTTCACGCTCTGCTCCGGATAGACGAGATTCATCAGCGGGAAAAGGCTTCTGAAAGTATCCCAGAAACCGGTATCTGTCGTCATATAACCTGGGAGCACCTCGCCGTTGTACGGGCTGTAATGCACCCTTGTACCCTCTGCATTGACCTCAGAAAGGTCGCGCGGGAACAGCAGAGACCGGTACAGACATGAATAGAATGTGCGGAGATGGTCAATGTTGCTGTCGCTGACCGAGATGCGGCCGAGTGCGGAGTTCCAGCTGTCGCGGCACGCGGTCTTCACCTCGTCGAAGGAGCGGCCGTCGATTTCGCGCAGATTGATCTGAGCCTGGTCAATGCTGATGAACGACGATGCCACGCGAAGATTCACCTGCTGGCCTCTGCCCGTCTTGAAGCCTACCAATGCCAATGCATGATCCGCCTCGACTTCATTTTTTCCAGTAACTATATTTCCGTCAATGACTTGCATCATCTCAAAAGGCGTATCGGAAACGATTACGAACCAGTTTCTGAAATTGTCAGGCACTCCTCCGTGGTTATTGGTGACATATCCCACGATCTTGTTCTCCTCCGGTATGACCTTCACGAATGAGCCGCCTGCGTAGCCGTCCACCACCAGATAGGACATTTCCTTTTCCGGATATGTGAGGCGGACCGCTGCTGCACGCTCGGTAGGCGAAATCTCGGCAACCACGTCATGCTCAGCGAGATACACCTTATAATAATAAGGAGTCGCCACCTCCGACTTGTGGGAGAACCAGCTTTCACGTTCATTCTCGTCGAAAACCGGCCCGGTAGTAACAGGCATTATAGAGAATGCGCCATAATCATTGATCCAAGGGCTCGGCTGATGGGTCTGCTTCAGGCCGCGCATCTTCGTGGCAGTATATTTATAGGTCCATCCGTCGCCGTTTTTCCCGGTCTGAGGCGTCCAGAAGTTCATTCCCCACGGCATTGCCACTGCAGGATACGTGTTTCCGGCAGAAAGCTCATAGGTGGATTCCGTTCCCACCAGCGTACTCACATAATCCACAGGGGATTCCACATAATCAATGCTGTTCTTGCAGCATGAGAGACTCGCCAAAGCAAGAGCCATAAAGGCCAATGTCGGTTTCAGTTTCATATTATATACCAATATTATCAGTTTTGAGCAGTTCTCGAAAATCTTCTCTTAATCTGAGGAACTTATTATTTTCATGTTACTAAATTGCGAAGATAGCAATAATATTTTTGCCGATAAGGAAAACGCGGGAGTTACCAAAACGTTATCTTTTGCCTTTTGGTCGAATTTCTTTATATTTTTGGTGCATTGATTTAAATTTGTCGCCGTTTTTACCAAAAAATTCGACAAAATGTACAAGAAACTAATCCTGACCGTAGCACTTGGCATCGCTGCCGTTTCCGCTTATGCCGGAGGCTACGTCACAAATTCGAATCAGAATGTAGCATATCTGAGGAATCCTGCCCAGAATGCAGTCATAGGCGTACATGGCGCTTATTTCAACCCTGCCGGTATCGGTTTCATGGAAAACGGCTGGCACATTGCACTGGATGTGCAGACCGCTCTTCAGAGAAGATATACCACATCCACTTACGAGCCGCTTAAATACGGCATTGACAATGAAGGAAGAGGCTATAAGAAATATACCGGAAAGTCATTTGTGCCTGCGCTGCCGCATCTGGACCTCGTCTATAAGCACAACAACTGGTTCGGTTCATTCCATTTCGGAGTGATTTCCGGAGGCGGAAAGGCAAAATATGACCAGGGACTCGGCTCTTTTGAAGCGCCTGTGGCAATGATACCTGCATTGATCAACACCCTGGCAGGCGCCACTGCCGTAACGGCATACGACGCTGACATCAATCTTACCGGTGAGCAGTACAACTTCGCAGGACAGCTCAACTTCGGTTACAGAATCAACAAAAACTGGAGCGTATCTGCCGGTGTCAGAATGAATTACCTTTCCAACTACTATGTGGGCAGCCTCAAGAACATCCGTCTTCAGCCTGCCGGCGGACAGATGATGCCTGCAGCTGCGGTTCTGGCAAGCTCCATCTCCTCATTGACAGGAGGCAAGGTGCCGGCTGACCAGATCGCTCCTATGGCATCACAACTCGTAAGTGACAAGGCTCTGGACGCGCATCAGAAAGACATCGCCTGGACCCCTATCATTTCCGTGGATTACAAGACAGGAAAGTTCAATTTCTCAGCACGTTACGAGTTCAACACCAAGGTACGTCTGGACAATACCACTAAAGAGAACAGCACAGGAATTTCACAGTTCGATGACGGCAAGCAGATTGCTGCAGACATTCCGGGCAACCTTAACCTCGGTGCACAGTATTCCATAAAACCGAATTTCAGAGTAGCTCTCGGTTTCAACTACTATTTCGACAAGCAGTCCAAGCAGTACAATAATGAAACAGGTCTCAATGACAAGCAGAACTATCTGAAGCACAACTCATTCGAGATTCTCGGCGGTATGGAGTATGATGTATGCAAGCTGCTGACTCTCAGTATCGGCGCCAACAGCAACACCTTCGGATTCGGCAATGACGCACGTTTCATCTCGGACATGAGCTACTCGACAAGTTCGATTTCCGGCGGTATTGGAGCGCAGTTCCATGTAAACAGCCGGATCAATATCGACCTCGGTGTGTATAAGACATTCTTCCTGCACTTCACCAAGGAGCAGAAGGATTACGGCGCTAACGGGGAGCTGATCTACAGAAAGCTCGCTCCTGTTGTTTCACAGTTGCCGCTTTCACCGGAGATCGCCGGAAAACTGACTCCGGAGAATCTTGCAATCACAGGGCAGGATGATTTCTACCGCACCAGCATCGTGGCTGGCGTAGGCGTATCATTCTCCTTCTAAACTGGATAACAGACAATTATGGGGCTTTATCGTTCAGCGACAAAGCCCCATATTTTATTTTCCGAATGAATAGCGCAGTCCGAAGCCCAATGAGAAATCGGTGGGTTTGTCCGTGTAGATGGAGCGGACTCGGGAGCCGTTCTTGAAATGATGGCTTACTCCGGGCTCCACGAAGAAGCCGAGTTGCGGAAGAATATTCGCCTGAACGCCTGCTGCGGCATTGACCGACCACTGCAGTCCTTTGGGCGATATATTTGTCGTCAATGTCCTGTCGAATTTCCCGTCCACGTATTCGTCTGTCTTGATGCTGCCGGAAATGGATTTTTCCATCATGCCGCCGCCGGTGACATAGATATTGACATAACGGGAATTCAGGATGTTGAAGGAAATGTTAAGCGGAATGCCGAGGTAATGGAGGGTCTGACTGCCTGTGCTCCAGTTTTTTCCGGTTTCGCTATTGCCTATCTTGACTGAGGAGGAGAGGATGGAATAAGTCAATCCAGTTTCCACCCCAATCCTGCCGGTAATGTTGTATCTCGCTGTCAATCCGACTTTTACAGGGATTTTATGAGAGTACTCCTCCTGGACTTCCGGCTGATTGTAAACGATGGCCGAGGCCTTGGAGTCCTTGTCTATCCAGTCGGTTTTGGTTACGCCTGCGGCCAACGGGTTTGCCCCCATGACCATGGCTGTAGGTTTGCTTCCGGATGTATTGCCTCCGACTGCGCCGCCCGCCACTATTCCTGCTGAGAATCCGCCTGAGCGCCTCGCCCTGACTTTTTCTGATGGAGTTTCTTTCAGATATTCGTCCCAGGACATCGCCGGCTCAGACTGCTCCACCGTGTCGCTTTCTACCGTCGCGGCTTCTCTTGCATCATGGTTCTCCGACGGGACCTCTGCCGCATATTCCTCGGTATTCACTGATGTAACATCCTCAGCTACATCGGTTACGCTGCTCTCGACCGGAACAGCTTCGACATCTTGGTTCTCCAGTATGGAAGTATCCGCACTTTCCGCCGAGTCCTCGACCACACCTGCGCCAACTCTGCTCTCAACCGGAACAGCTTCCGCTATCAGTGACGACTCGGCTTTTCTGGCCTTCACCTCCTGCTTTATCCCGACTTTCGCAGCCTCTTGCTTTCTTCCGACCGCCACATCTGCCACTACAGATTCGGACACTGCCACATCCGCGGTAATGCCGTCTAAAGCATTGACACTCTTGTCATTGACCTTAGTAACAACGAAGATTCCCGCCATCAGCGCAGCGGCGGCGGAGAGCCCCCAGAACCAGACAGGGATGACCTTCCTGCGGCTTTCATGCAGTCCGGCCTTTTCGCTCAGCGCAGCCCACAATTCATCCGACGGCCGCTCTTCGTAGCCCGCCATCTTCTGTTTCAATGTATCTGTCCAATCCTGTTTCATACCATCTTATAATTCTTATGATTCACGCTTCATGTATTCGGTGAGTTCCTTTGCGAGAATTTTCCTCGCCCGATGATACTGGGATGCCGAAGTGCTCTCCGTAATGCCCAGCATATCAGCTATTTCCTTATGAGATTTCCCCTCGAACACATAAAGGTTGAATATGGTCCTGTAACCGTCCGAAAGCCCACGGATCTTGTCCATTATGACCTGTTGCTGAATCCGGCTTACATCCGGGGCCGGAGCGTCATCCGTATCAGGAAGATTGTCGGTGTATTCCAAGAAACTGCATTTCTTCTGCTTGCGCAGATACTGCAGAGCCTCATTGACCGTAATCCGGCTCATCCACGCCTTAAGGGAGCCCTCCCCTTTCCACTCGAAACTGCCTACGGAAGATATTATCTTCATGAAACTCTCCTGCAGGATATCCTCGGCAATGTCCTTGTCCGAGATATACCTCCGGCACAACGCGAAAAGGTATCCGGACCAAGTGTCATACAGCTTCTTTATAGCCGCATTGTCCCTTTTCCGGATATCATTGACAAGTCTCTTTTCGCTGCTTGTACCTAAATTGAACTTCATGACTGCCACCGCTGCAATTCCTTTGCCATCAATTACTTTTGCGGGACAATGCTACTCGACAATGCTTTATTTCCTCGTCTTGTAGTCGAATGTCGCGATTTTGGTTTCGCCTGAAGAAGCGGTAAATCTCACTCTGAGTTTCACTGTCTTGCCCTCAGTATCAGGCAGTTCGTCCAGGCGGAATGCCACGTAGCCGTCAGAAACTACTTCATTGACATCGCCGCATTTGTCGTGCCTGAACTCTACCAGATACGGATCAGACTCGTCCACGCCTGTTACAAGGTTCACTTTATGCTTTACGTTGGAGAATCTGCCCCACAATGTTCTGAATCTGAGGGTCAGGTATCCGTCCTCGCATACGGTAGGGAACGCGTTCACCAGTTCCACAGGGTCGCTTCCGTACTCTGCCTTGTCCTCGTCCTTGCCTTTGCTCTCGACTGTCTGCTTCGTGTAAAGCTCTGTAATCCAGTTCACATGGCCCATCTGAACACCTTTTTCCTCTGAAACCACCTTGTAGTTGATGAATGCTCTGGTCTCCTTGAGTTCAAATGGAAGTCTCGGATTGTTTACCGGCTTGATGATGGTATTGTCGTCGAGCTGAAGATAAAAGCCGCTGCCCTCACCTTCCGGCTTGACCGTAACTACTGCATTCGGGACTATCTCATCATATGACGGGTAGTCGTTCTTGGTGCAGGACGCTGATGCGACCACTGCCAATGTTGCTGAGATAAATGCTAAAACTCTGTTTTTCATAATATTGTATCTTTTAGTTTTGTCTTCCACTCTCTTAAATACACATTTCTCAGAATCTTGCATCACATTGTCCCGAATTTTTCAGAAAATCATTCCGCCTTCACTACGCTGACCGTGTCATCCTGACAACATACATCACTGCTGTCCTCGAAATTGTCCTCCGCCGACTGCGTAGAATGCTCCACAAACATGGAGTAGTCTTCAATGAATTTTTTATGATCTTCCAATGCCTTGAGCATTTTGTCCTTGTCGAAACGTATGACGCAGGATGTGGCTGCGAGAGCGACCAGCGTTATGGCCGAAATGTATTTTAATGCTTTCATAATCATTGACTTAATTAAAAATTTCCGGGCCGAATCCGAGAAGCTTGAGCTGCCTGCGGATTTTGGGCACTGTTTCATTGACAAATTCTGTTTTCTTATATTCCAGGACCTTTTCCCTGGCGTCCTGCGAGATAAAGAAGCCGAGTCCACGCTTGTTGTAGATTATTCCGTCCGTCGTCAGTTTCTCGTATGTACGCATTATCGTGTTTGGATTCACGCCGAGCTGGGCCCCGTACTCCCTCACTGACGGGATACGGCCATCCGGGACAAGCGCTCCTGAAAGCACCTGGTCGCAAATCGTGTCGTAAATCTGAAGATATATCGGTCTGTTCACATCAAATTCCATAATACTAATGTTTTATCGTTTTCAGTCTGAAGAACACGGCGCAAGCTAATGCGGAGACCACCAGGATATCCCAAAGCGTCGCTGCCACATTGGCGAAAGGCACTGCCCAGGAGATGAAATCCGGATCCGTAAGATATTTGCCTGCAAATAGTTGGCTCCACTTCATCAAAGTATCCATATCTATAAGTCCGGTCGTGAACAGCAGTCCGAAAAGCATGCTCATAACCATATTGAACCCTATGAATATCAGTATCGGATAGAGAATCTTATGCTTCTTGAAGAGCAATGCTCCGAGCAGGAAGAACAGGATGGCGAAAGCGAACTGCATGTAGATCGAGAACATGCTCACCCTGATAGGGGAATCAGTGGTGTAGGCGAAGGAAGCGATCCGGGTCAATGCATCTGTGAATGATGCTGCAAGTGTTCCGCCGCAACTGCTGTCACACAGGCAAATCAGTCCGTCAGCCGCAAGATATATCCCGACGAAGATTGCAGGAACTATTATCAATGTGTTCAACATCATTGACAGAAATTTCTCCAATGTCGAAGCCGGTATCATCAGAAGCATCGATCCTGCGCGTTTTTCGGTGATGTAGCCGTAAACATTTTTAGGATACGTTATGAAGAGCACGACTGCGACGAAGCAGAAAACGGAGACTCTGAATGTCAGACCAGGCGTTCCCCATTCCTGACTGAAAATAAGTGAGTAACAGAGAGTTATCACATAGAGGATAACCGGGGCGAGCGACATCAGCATGAGCGTAAGTCCGTATGATGATGTCCATCTCTTGAAGTCATATTTGAAGAATCGGCCGAAACGGCTGAATGAAAATGTATTGTTCATGGCGATATGTGTTACAATGTTTCGGCAAACAGGCCTTTTATGAATTCTTTATTATGGTGAACCGCATTGAAAAGAGCCTCGATATTCACCTTGCTGTCAGCGCCTTCCGCATTAGGATAGACCTGAATGAAGCCGCCAGGAAGCTGCTCACTGTAAAGCGATTCCGGATGGAGCTGCGTGCCGTAGTCGAAATAAAGTTTGCGGGAAATCTCCTCGAGACTGGCATTGAGCAGGACATCCTGGCGGTCAAGAATGATGATCGGGTCAATGATGTTCTCCAAGTCCCTTACCTGGTGGGTGGATATGACTATCGTGGAGTCCTCACCGGTGTATTTCATCAATGCGCTCCTGAACTGCGCCTTTGACGGGATGTCGAGCCCGTTGGTAGGCTCGTCCAGGAACAGATACTTGCAGCCAAGTGCCAAGGCCAATGATATATAGGTCTTCTTAAGCTGGCCGGTGGACATTTCGTTCATCTTCTTGTCCGAGGTATTCTCGAAGAGTTCCATTATTTCCTCGAACGTGTCCTGTTTGTAATTCGGCCAGAATTCTCCCGTAATCCGCGCATATTCAGCAGCTTTCATCGGAACCGGCAGCATTTCGTCAGCAAGGTAGAACTGATTTTCCAGCACCTGCGGTGCGCGGCTGTAGGGAGCCGATCCGTCAATGTCAATGTTCTCCTGCAATGGTTTCTTCAGTCCTGCAAGCAATGTGAGCAGAGTGGTCTTGCCCACTCCGTTCTCACCGAGGAGTCCGTAGATTTTCCCGGGCTCCAGGTTCATGGTTATGTTCTTCAGTACGGGTACTTGTCCGTAGCTGAAACCTAATTTTTCAATTCGTATCATAGTGTATGAGTTTATTAGTACACTGCAAAGATATGGCAAGATTTTTATATTTGCAATAGTTTTTTCTAATTTTGTGGATTATGAACCGAATTTGCCACATATTTGTTGTTTTTCTTTCCTGCTCAAGCGCATTGGCCCAGCCGGCGCAGAACAAGCAGGAACTGATGCGACTCCTGCAGGAGAAGCCTGAGAGAAGCGCTCCTCTACTTTATAATTACGAGGATCCGTCCAAAATCATTGACACGCCCGCGCCGAAGGGCTTCAAGCCTTTTTATGTCAGTCATTACGGAAGGCATGGCAGCAGGTATCATTGTGCCGAATACTTTTTCAGGTCGCCGATGGCTGTTCTGGACTCTCTGGATGCGCACAACCTGCTGACTGATGAGGGAAAATCTGTTCTGGGTGACATGCAGGTAATCGCAGATGTCCACGATGGTCAGATAGGCTATCTTACCCATAAAGGTGCCAGGCAGCATCAGGATATTGCCGGGCGGCTATACAGACGTTGCCCTGAGATTTTCAATCAGAGGGACAGACAGGAAGTGTACTGTGTGGCGACCGGCGTGCCGCGCTGTATCCAGAGCATGGCGAATTTCTGCCTGGAATTGGGGCGGGAGAATCCGTCTCTTGAGATTACAATGGATGCCGGCGAGCGTTTCACCAAGTATCTGTGCAATGACGAGGGTGTTCCGCAAGACAATGCGCGCGAGGTGTTCGTGAGAGACTCTGTTCTCAATGCCAATCTGGACCCGACAAGGCTGCTGACTGCACTGACCACTGATGCGGACGAGGCGGTAAAGTATATGAAGGGCGGTGCACGAAAGTTTTTCGCGGAACTCCTGAATGCCGGCAGTATAGGTCAATGTCTTGATATCCAGGACCCTTACATCTATCGCCATTTTACGACTGAGGAGATTTACGGCATCTTTTCATATTACAATGTGAGGTTCTACACGATAATGAACGCGTCGGTCGAAAATGGCAGGTCACGTGACCTCATCGGCGCAAGAGTCCTCAAGGACATTGTCGAGAAAGCCGACGCCGCAATGGGCGGAAACGGGCACTGCGCGGACCTTCGTTTCGGTCACGATGCCGGTCTGGGGCCGATCTTAAGCCTACTGCGCCTGGCAGGTTTCGAAAAAGAGGAGAAGATGGCGAAATCCATCGACGGGAAATGGTACTCATTCGAAGGAATGCCGATGGCCTCGAACCTCCAGATGATCTTCTACAGGAACAAGAAGGGCGAAGTGCTGGTAAAATTTCTTTTCAACGAGTCCGAGACATCGATTCCAGCCTTAGGTCCAGGCCCATACTACCGCTGGAGCCTACTCCGCGAATACCTGGTTTCCAAGATATCATAGGATCGGACTCACATCTGAGGAGCAAGATTCGGTAAGCCGCCATACGTGGCCGACTGAGCATTAACGATTTCTAAGCCTCGCTGTGAGAGCACGCTGGAACGCGCGGGCGTTACGGAGATGTTCTGAATATGTGGCCGCGAAAAGATGACGGCCGTTGAAATCCGGGCTGGCACAGAAATAAAGGATATCCTTGCTGCCGGCGGGATTGAGAACCGCATTCATCGCATCCTTGCCAGGCGAACAGATCGGCGCAGGAGGCAGACCTGCATGCTTATAGGTATTGTACGGCGAATCCACCTTGAGATGAGCCTTGAGAATTCTGTTCAATGTATAGTCATAGCAGAATGCCACCGTCGGATCGGCCTGCAGTTTCATACCCTTGTGGAAACGGTTCAGATAGACCGCTGCAATCATCGGATACTCAGGTACATAATTCGATTCGCTCCGGACAATGCTGGCCAGCGTGCTCACCTCCATGGGAGTAAGTCCCTGGATTTTGGCCTTGGTCAGATTCTCCTCGGTCCAGAACGTATCCCAAGCTGCCTTCTGCTTATCCAGAATCACATTCATAGAATCCGTCCAGTAAACCTTGTAGGTGTCAGGCATAATAAGCCCGAAGACATTTTCCCTGTTGAACCCGTATTTGGACAAAAGTGCCGAATCCCCCAAAGCATCGATTACAGACAGGGAATCCAGCAACATCTGACTGCTGATTTTCCTTGCCAGCGCACTCCTCTGCCTTATACTTCCTGAAAGCACCAGATTCACAGGCGTCTGCCATCCGTTTTTCAGCATCCTCGCCACATAAATCGAACTGTTCTGTTCAGAAATCACATAATGCCCAGTCTTGCATTTGCGATATCCCTTTTCTCCACTTTTCACCAGTCCTTCTTTCCTAAAAGAACGTCTCACACTCGCCTTCCAGACCGGATCACACTTCTCTATAACCTCCTCCAGAACATCTGCATTGGTCATATTAGGATAGACATAGATATCCGCAGACGCAGAAAAACACGGTGCCTTACGGTCAAACACTTCAGTGCCCACCTTCCAGGAAACTGCCAACAGAACCAGCACCGAGGCTGTAATTATCAATGCTTTTTTCATCTCAATCTAAGTTCGTCACCTGAAACGGTAACATAATCAGCATCAAGTCCATTGAGCTTGCACAATGACTTCAGACGCACTGCAAAACGCTGAGAGAGAGACCTCAATGACTCCCCACCCTCATCAGAAATATATTTGTCCAGGCCTCTCTCCGTGCGGAGCTTCTTTGCCTGAAGATAGACAATGGTACCGGGAGCGAGAGACTCATCTGCCGGAGCATCATTGAACCGGAGAATTTCACGAGTAAAAAGGTGATAATCAGAGGCAATGCTGCTGTAGCTTTCGCCCTCAAGAGCATAAATGAACGGAACACCGTTTTTCGAGAAAAGCTGTCTTGTCAATGAAAATGAAAACTCCTCAGCCGCCTTGCCGGCCACTTCCCTCTTAGGCTCCTCCAACCTGAGCGGCGATACCGGAATCTTCTCCTCCTTCACCTCAGAGCGCTTATGTTTACGGGAAGATTTCTTCTTATGAGTATCCTGCTTCTGCCCGGCTGTCTTCTCAGATACGGTTTCAGTCACAGTTCCGCCTTCGCCGAAACTCTCCGGCTTCATGGTATCATAGTCATACAGATGATAATCCTCGATAATCTTTATAAGCTTGGCAGGATAAGCAGGATCAGTGGCATAACCGGCCTTCTTAAGACCATAGGCCCACGCCTTATAATCAGTTATTTCATTATCAAACAATGACTTGTACCTGTCCCTGTAACGCAGGAAATCAGAGTGGTCACGAAAACTTTCATCGGCGGATTTGTAAACGCGGAAACACTCTCCCCTCTTGTCATCATCGTGATACATCTTCTTGCCTGTCCAGTCGTGGCATTTGATGCCGAAATGATTGTTTCCTTCCTTTGCCAACGGAGACTGTCCATATCTGGACTCCAAAAGTCCCTGTGCAAGGGTAATACTGGCCGGAACACCGGAACGGTACATCTCCCTGACCGCGGTTTCCGCATATTGTGATATATACTTCTTCTGCGGCGTACTGCTTTCAGGAACAGCCGACACCAACATTGAGACGAGAAGCAGCAACGCTGCACTTACAACAACCTTATATGTTTTCATAATTGACAAATCCGGGAATCTCCCTGCCGACAAAATTACACTATTTCGAACACATCTCCGTCATTGGCTGCATAAGTTTCAGGGAAAATCGCACGACATTCCTCCTGATACTTCATCGCATCCCTGCATCTGGACGAATAATGGGCAATGACAAGCTTGCCTGCACCTGCTTCCAGCGCGCACTGGGCCGCCTGGACAGTAGTCGAATGATAACGCAGTCCGGCCTGCTGTTCATACTGCTGAAGATATGTCGCCTCGTGATACAGAAGGTTCACGCCTTTCACCCAACCCGGAAGCTCGCTGAAAGGAGCCGTATCGCTGCAATATGCGTAACTCCTCGGCTCATACGGAAGGTAAGCCACTTCTTCATTCTTTATAAGCAGCGGCTCATCCGTGCCTGAATACTTTACGAAACCGGACATGAAATCCGCCCCGTCATCACGACCTGCCGGCCTGAGCACATCCTCCCCTCTTTTCAATGCCCCGATTTCCGCGAGCGTAAAGCCGTATTTCTCCAACATTTCCTTTCGCACGTTCATCTGAGGCCGCTTCTCCCTGAACATATAGCCATAAGTCTCGATCTTGTGATTCAGAGGAAAGGCCAAGACCTCCAACGACTTCGTCGAATAAATCACCTGCGGTTCCTTGAGCGAAAGAGGATGGAAATCAATGTCCACCCCGATTCCCTTTCCATAATAGGAAATGAAATACCGAAGAAGAGGTTCCAGGTTCTTCGGCCCGTAAATGACCACGGGAGAGATTCTGCAGGACAACCCGAGCGTGGAAAGCAGCGGGAAAAGCCCGAACAGATGGTCTCCGTGGATATGGGATATGAAGATGGTATCCAACTTGGCCAACGAGACCCGGTTACGTAGAAGCTGACGCTGCACGGCCTCGCCACAGTCTATTAAAAACAAGCGCCCGTGTACCTCAAGTACGTGGGCGCTCTGAAATCTATCGACAACGGGCATTGCCGAAGCAGTGCCCATTATCTTCAATGTAAAATTATTCACCTTTCTCGAACTTGTCCTTGAGGGCAGCAAGAGCATCGATATCTCCGAGAGTTGTCTTCTCAATGTTGGAGTTGATCATCTTGACTGTCTTCTTGGTGTTGTCCACCTCAGCTGCAGCTCTTTCAGCTTTCACGTCAGCATAAGTCTTGAGGTGTGAGAGGAAGAGCTTTCTGGTGCTTCTTCTGAGTTCTGTAACTACGAAAGGAAGTTTCTCACCTTCAAGAGCCTGTTTGCCGTCCTCTTTAACGAGGTCTTTCTTGAATGCGAATCCTTCAGTACCGTCCTCGAGTACAACATTTGCACCCTTGTCAGTAGCAGAACCTACAGTAGCCTCAACAGTTGTTCCTACAGGATACTTAGCCTCGAGCTCGTTCCATGGGTTAGGAAGAAGCTGCTTGTGGCCAAGGCTGAGCTTGTGGTTAGCCTCATCGAAGTCGAGGATAACGACGTCGATAGTATCACCTACCTGAACCATCTCTGACGGATGTTTGATCTTGTCCCAAGAGAGGTCGCTGATGTGAACGAGTCCTTCGATACCGTCCTCGAGCTCTGCAAATACACCGAAGTTGGTGATGTTGCGGACAACAGCCTTGTGCTGTGAACCTACAGGATATTTCTCACGGATGCTCTCCCATGGGTTAGGAGTAAGCTGTTTCAGACCGAGAGACATCTTTCTTGCTTCTCTGTCGAGAGAAAGGATCTGAGCCTCTACCTCGTCGCCTACCTTCAGGAAGTCCTGAGCGATACGGAGTCTTGGAGACCAAGACATCTCAGATACGTGGATAAGTCCCTCAACGCCAGGTTTGATCTCAACGAATGCGCCGTAGTCAGCGATGAGGACAACTTTACCTTTAACCTTGTCACCGACTTTGATATCCGGATCGAGGCTGTCCCAAGGATGAGGTGTGAGCTGCTTCAGACCGAGAGCGATTCTCTTCTGCTGCTCGTTGAAGTCGAGAACCACAACCTTGATCTTCTCATCAAGTTTCACTACTTCCTCAGGGTTGTTTACGCGGCCCCAAGAGAGGTCAGTGATGTGGATGAGACCGTCAACACCGCCGAGGTCAACGAATACACCATAGTTGGTGATGTTCTTGACAGTTCCTTCGAGAACCTGACCTTTTTCGAGTTTGCCGATGATCTCGCTCTTCTGTTTCTCGAGTTCTGCCTCGAGGAGAGCCTTGTGAGATACGACAACATTGCGGAATTCCTGGTTGATCTTGACGATCTTGAAGTCCATTGTCTGGTCAACAAATGCATCGTAATCCTTGATAGGACGGATGTCGATCTGAGAACCAGGGAGGAAGGCCTCGATTCCGAAAACGTCCACGATCATACCGCCCTTCGTACGGGTCTTGACATAACCTTTTACGATTTCGCCCTTGTCGAATGCCTCGTTTACCATATCCCAAGAACGCAGCTGACGAGCTTTCTTGTGAGAAAGGACGAGCTGTCCCTTCTTGTCTTCAGGAGACTCTACGTAAACTTCAACTTTGTCACCTACTTTGAGGTCCGGATTGTAACGGAACTCTGGAGCAGCGATGACGCCGTCGCTCTTGTAGCCGATGTTGACGACAACCTCTCTCTTGTTGATAGAGGTTACAGTTCCCTCAACTACTTCATTTTCATTAACTTTTGAGAGTGTGCTTTCATAAGCCTTCTCGATGGTGGCCTTGTCGGTGTCACCATAGGCAGCCTCTTTCTCGAAAGCGTCCCAGTCGAAGTTCTCCGGAGCCACTGAAGCGTTCAGCGGAGCTTTCTTGGTTTCTTCTTTTGCAGGAGCCTCTACTACTTCAGGGGTCTCAACTGCAACTTTGTTTTCTTCCATAAATTACGAATAAAAACTAGTGGTTTAACATTATTTATTGTACCTGTCAGACACGATGACGCGCACCATACCCGAAAAGGCGGCGCAAATATACGTAAAATAATCTGATTTACAATACGATTGGAGAGATTTTTACAGCATCTTCCGACGCTTGAACAGATACAGGATTATGGCCAATGAGAATATCATAAAGCCGCATATGATCACCCACGACCAGGGCTTGTCCGACAGAGGAAGTTCCACGTTCATTCCATAGAAGCTCGCCACAAGAGTCGGCGGCATGAGCAGAAGGGAGATCAATGTGAAGATCTTCATGATTCTGTTCTGGTCGAGATTGATAAGACCGACTACGGTATCCTGAAGATACTCAAGCCTTTCGAAACTGAAGTTCGAGTGGTTTATAAGTGACGAGATATCCTGCAGGAGAACATTGAAACGAGGCTCGAGCTCTGACGGATACTTGTCGCTCTTCATCATATTGGAAATGAGACGCTGTTTGTCGACAATGTTCTCGCGCACGGTCATAGTATTGTCCTGCAGCTGGTTGATATCCAGGAGGAAGTCCTCATTGATATCCTCCTGCTGGTTTATCCTCTTGCTGTATTGCGCGATTTCCTTGGACATGAGCTCTATCATGTCGGCATCCAGATCGACTCGCTGGTCCATGATGCTGACAAATACCCAATAACCGTTCGGGAACAGACGCGGAACCGCCTGCATCTTACGCTGCAGTTCGGTAAAGCTTCGCAGAGGGACATCTCTCAATGTAGTGAGCACATTGCCCACAAGCGTGAAAGACACCGCCTCCATGGCATATTCTTCCGGACCAGGAATAAGGAAGTTTGTGTTGGCGAATATGGCTGTGTCGGTTTCTGAAAAACGTGAAGAACTCTCGATTTCCTCTGCCTGCGCACGACTCTGGATTTCAGTGTCAAGAAACTTTTCCACCGTTCTCTTTTCGTCCCCGGACGGAGAAAAGAGGTCTATCCAAATCACATCCTCGTGTACAAGAACATCTAAATCGGCTGTGGACTGTGAGTAAACAATCTTGCCGGCTGATCTGTAAAAAATCGTAATCATACCTCATCTGATTTTATCCGGACCGTAGTCAGGAGGTTCCAAAGCATAACAAGCCCGCTCATCTACGGAAAAGCAAGCCCACAAAATTATCACTTTTTCCCGAAATGAAGAAGAAAAAGGCAGTATATTTGTGAAAATTATCCATAGAAAATGACAGACAGAACAAAAACCCAGGGGCTGCTGGCCCTGAGTCCGCTCATTGTATTTCTCGGAATATACCTCATCTCCTCCATAGTCGCAGGAGATTTCTATAAGATTCCTATAGCCTCCGCATTTCTCATAGCCTCCGCCTACGGCCTGCTCATCAGCAAAAAAGGTCCGCTCGAGGACAAGATAGCCGTCTTTTCACAGGGCGCAGGACAGAAAAACGTCCTTCTCATGCTCTGGATATTCATCCTCGCCGGCGCCTTCGCGGAAACCGCAAAAGAAATAGGCGCAATCGAGGCCACTGTCAATGTCACACTGGCGATTCTGCCACCGTCAATGATATACGTGGGATTGTTTCTGGCGTCCTGTTTCATCTCAATGGCGATAGGAACCAGTGTCGGCACCATAGTAGCCCTTGTCCCGGTAGCCGCGGGAATAGCAACGGAATCCGGCATTGACACGGGCTTCATCACTGCCATTGTCGCCGGCGGAGCATTTTTCGGCGACAATCTTTCCTTCCTTTCGGATACGACAATTGCAGCTACAAAGACTCAGGGCTGCCTCATGTCAGACAAGTTCAAGGTCAACCTCAGAATCGTCGCCCCGGCAGCATTGACAGTCGCGGCAATATATGTCATAATGGGACAGGGCGCGTCGTTTGCGCAGCCGGCAGGCGACATCAATTGGGTCAGGCTCATCCCCTATATTCTGGTGATCGGGCTCGCTCTTTCCGGCGTCAATGTAGTGGAAGTCCTCGCCGTCGGCATCGTTGTCAATGCAATAATCGGTTTTTCTCAAGGCACTCTTGACTGGACCGGATGGCTGGGCGGAATCGGCAAAGGTATTGCCGGAATGGGGGACCTGATAATAGTGACAATGCTGTCCGGAGGCATGCTGGAACTGATCAGGTACAACGGAGGCATCGACTATCTCGTCTATCTGCTTACCAGACGGATAGGAGGCAAACGCGGTGCGGAACTCAGCATCGCTGCCCTTGTCAGTCTGGCAAATGTCTGCACGGCCAACAATACAATCGCGATTCTCACCACAGGAGGAATTGCCAAAGATATCACTTCGCGTTTCGGTCTGGACCCGCGCAAGACTGCCAGCATCCTGGACACGTTCTCGTGCGTAATCCAGGGGCTTCTACCCTACGGTGCACAGATGCTGATGGCTTCAGGCCTCGCAGGAATATCTTCGCTCAGTATAATCAAATGGCTTTTCTATCCGTATGCCTTGGGCATTTTCGCCATAATGGCCATCATGCTGAGACTACCGAGAAAATACAGCTGAAAAGAAATCGCCTCTCTCAGAAAATATCCAGAACAATATTGATTCCCAACGTAATAAGGACAATGCCGCCCATCAGCGAAGCCGGCCTTCCTGCACGTTTTCCGATGAAGCAGCCGCCCTTGATGCCGACGATTACCGTCAATATCGTGATCAGGAAAATCGAAATCAGGATGGACTCCATTCCCGACAGGCTGCGCCCCGACATTGACAATGAAATTCCTACCGCGAGGGCATCAATGCTGTCCGCGAAGGCAGCGAGCACAATATTGCGCAACGAGCTGAGCGGCTGCGACTTCTCCTGCGAAAACGCGTCCTTTATCATCTGTCCGCCGACTAGCACGAGCAGCAGCATACCGATATATTTGACGAAGTGGATGACATATCTTGCGATAAAATCTCCGAACGCCCAGCCGATAAAGAGAAGCGCGGTGTGGATCACGGCGAATATGAGAGCTATCTTCAGAACCCTGACGAGAGGGACCTTCTTCATCGTCACGCTTGAGCACAGGGCTACAGCAAAACAGTCGGCGCACAACGACGTGGCCAATAAAATGTCCTTTAAAACAATACTGTCCATAATAGTTAAAGTTTACTTCTGGAACTTTAACCTTTGAACATCTGTCTGTTGACTATGGAGCGACCCAATGTCAACTGGTCTGC
>OKTM01000423.1_pt1 | contig 20266 bp, 8 predicted proteins | sample 1606401 | NCBI WGS metagenome assembly OKTM01 (sample SAMEA3879583, study PRJEB24766) | human gut metagenome | biome: human-associated habitat; feature: feces | place: USA | collected 1985/1987 | reverse complement strand
TAAACGTATCCGTATCGTGCATATTGTTTTTCAAATACATTTTCAAGATGTGGGTAGCGGAATATCTGGTTACTCATACTTTTGATATTGCGATGGCAATTTTTGATGTAGCGAATCATGTGGTATCCAATGCTGGCGGTATGATAACCGGTTCCGCATCTATTGATGTTACAGAAGCATTGAAAACGCTTCTTGAAACGCAGATTGAAGATATGGGAATCGGAGAATTACTGGGGCTTGGTCTGGAAACGATGCTGGTCAGTTTATGTCTAAAAATCATATCAGTCCTGATTACCGTCATTTTATATGGACGAATGATAGAAATATATCTTTATGTCTCTGTGGCACCTATTCCGTTTTCAACATTTACGAACAGGGAATGGGGAAGTATTGGAAATAATTACGTGAAGGCATTATTAGCGTTGGGATTCCAGGGATTTTTTATGATGGTATGTGTTGCGATTTATGCGGTTCTGGTAAATGCCATTACAGTTGCGGATAATCTTCATACAGCTATCTGGTCAGTTGCAGCATATACAGTTATTTTATGTTTCAGTCTGTTTAAGACCAGTTCCCTGGCAAAATCAATCTTCAATGCACATTAGGAGGAAACAAGAATATGGCATATGTTCCAGTGCCGAAAGATTTTTCAAAAATAAAGACAAAATTAGCACTGAATTTAACTAAAAGACAAATTATATGTTTTTCTCTGGCAGGAATTTGTGGTGTTCCGATCTATTTGCTGACAAAAGCAGGACTAGGAACAGATGTGGCAGCAACGCTTATGATCATAGTGATGCTGCCATTTTTCTTTTTTGCAATGTATGAAAAGGATGGATTTCCAGCAGAGAAAATATTGCTTCACATTATCCGGCAGAAATTTTTAAGACCTGGAATCAGGGTCTATCGTTCCCAAAACTTATATGACCGGATTATAGAGTACGATAAATTAGAGAAAGAGGGTGCATGGCTTGAGAAAAAGGCAAAAGAAGCCAGGGAAGCGAGAAATCCGTTCCATTTCCTTAAAAAAGCAGACCGAAAAAAATAAGAAACAGAAAACCGGACTTACGAAAGAAGAAAAAAAGCGTCTGAAAGAACTTCGGATGATAAAAGCGGAGAATCAGAAGAAGAGGAAGCCTTTTACAGCGCAGGATACGATTCCATATAAGGAAATATATAAGGATGGTATCTGCAGGACGGATGATAACTATTATTCAAAAATGGTGCAGTTTTACGATATAAATTACCAGTTAGCGCAGAATGATGATAAAGCGGCTATTTTTGAGAACTATTGTGAGTTCCTGAATTCATTTGACAGCTCTGTTGAGGTACAAATTACATTTCTTAATCAACAGGTGAATTTTGATGAGTATGCAAAAAATATTGATATTCCAGAGCAGGATGACTGTTTCAATGATATCCGGAAAGAATATTCGGATATGTTGAAAATGCAGCTTTCCAAAGGAAATAATGGGCTTGTAAAAACAAAATATATTACATTTTCCATTAAAGCGGATAATCTGCGAAATGCAAAATCCAGGCTGGAGAGAATTGAAGCCAGTGTATTGAATAATTTTAAGGTGATGGGAGCCATGGCAGAGCCTTTAAATGGAGTAGAACGTCTGAAAATCCTGCATGATGTGATGAATATGGACACAAAAGAATCTTTCCATTTCCATTATGGGATGGTTGCAAAAACAGGTCTGCAGACAAAGGATTTTATCGCACCTACCGGATTTGATTTTCGCAATGACAGCTATTTTCGGATGGGACAGACTTTTGGATGCGTGTCATATTTACAGATTACATCACCAGAACTTACAGATAAACTGCTGGCAGATCTGCTGGATTTAGAAGAGAATCTTATCATCAATATGCACCTGCGTTCCATTGATCCCAAGGCAGCTATTAAAAGTCTGAAAAGTACACTGTCAAATATTCAGAAAATGAAAATAGAAGAACAGAAGAAAGCGGTCAGAAGCGGATATGATATGGATATTATTCCAACGGACATTTCTACATACGGAGAGGATGTGGAGGGATTGCTCAATAAATCCAGTCCAGGAATGAGAAACTTTTTGAACTTACTTTTTTGCTGATGAATACAGCGGACAATAAGAGAAAACTGGACAATATTGTGTATCAGACTGCAGGAATCGCCCAGAAATATAATTGCAATATACGGAGACTTCAATATCAGCAGGAACAGGGACTTGTGGCATCACTACCACTGGGAATGAACCAGACTGGAATACAGAGAATTATGACTACGACTTCTACAGCAATCTTTGTTCCGTTTACCACACAGGAACTTTTCCAAGGCGGTGAAGCTCTTTACTATGGCTTAAATGCACTGTCAAACAATCTCATTATGGTGGATCGGAAACGATTGAAAACACCTAACGGCTTGATTTTGGGTACTCCTGGTTCCGGTAAGAGTTTTGCAACGAAAAGAGAAATTCTCAATGTTTTCCTGATTACAGACGATGACATTATTATCTGTGACCCGGAGGGAGAATATTTTCCGCTGGTAAATGCCTTAAATGGTGAAGTTATTAAAATCAGTGCAAAAAGTAATGATTACATCAATCCTATGGAAGTGAACCTGGATGTTATTTATCATCCGGAGAAATACAGGATTAATGGCGATGTGGAGGATATTGATACCATTATTGCTGATAAAGCAGAGTTTATCACATCTTTCTGCGAGGTCATTATGAAGAAACCTCAAAATGCAGAATTAAATGGTGATGAGGTTTCCATGATTGACCTGTGTGTAAAAGACATTTATAAAAAATATCTTTACAATGATCCAAAACCGGAAAATATGCCGACTTTGCAGGATTTCTATGAACGTCTGAACTTTTATGCACCAGATAAACCAGCAGCACAGAACATTGCCAACAGTCTGCAGTTGTATGTAACAGGATCGCAGAATGTATTTAACCATCGAAGTAATGTCGATACGCAGAACAGAGTGGTATGCTTTGATATCCGGGAACTTGGAACCACACTACGAAAAGCAGGGATGTTGATTGTCCAGCATATGGTTTGGACAAGAGTATCACAGAACCGCAGTCGTAGGAAATCAACCCGTTATTATGTGGATGAATTTCACCTTTTGCTGAACCAGCCACAGACTGCTAATTATTCTATTGAAATGTGGAAGAGATTTCGTAAGTGGGGTGGAATCATTACAGGAATCAGTCAGAATGTAACAGATTTTCTTGGCTCTCTGGCAGTAGAAAGTATTGTGGGAAACAGTGATTTTATCCTGATGTTAAATCAGCACAGCGGGGATCAGAAGATCCTTGCGGAGAAATTGAATATTTCCAAGCATCAGATTTCTTTTGTAAATAACAGTAATGCAGGAGAAGGGCTGCTTTTTTACGGAAATGTAATCATACCTTTTGCAGACAGATATCCGCAGGATACCAGAACCTATGCTTTGATGAGTACTAAACCGGATGAGATTCAGACTTAACGGACAAAAAAGCAGAGGTGAGGTACATTGGGAAAACAAAAATATACGGCGAAAGAGAAGAAAGTCAGCCGTATGACCAGAAATGGTCTGGTTGAGGAAAATCTTGCAACAAAGGAGACCAGAAAAGTTACAAACAGCGATCAGGAGTTGCCTTATAAACAGAAGGATGTAGAACAGGCATTTATTACTTCTGAAAAGAAGAAAAACTCTCATAAAAAAGCTGAAAAGAAACAATTTTCCGAAAAAGTTCAGGAGGGAAATCCTGCCAAAAAAGAAGAGGCTGCAAACAGTCCTCCGGGAAAACGAAAAACACAGGGACGGTACAGATACCGGGACAAGCCTGCAGGTGTATCTGTGGATTCTGCGGTAGAAATACGTGAGCGCAAAGAAAAACACAGGAGCCAGTATCAGCGACAGAAAAAGAAACAGCAGAGACTGCAGTTTGGAAAACTGGAGACAGATGGAAGTCTGAAGAAAGAAAAGAAAACTTCGGCTGAAACAGATGGAGGACATTTTCAGGCAGAGAAGAATGATGTTTCTACAAACCGAAAAAAAGGAAAGCAGAAATATAGCCGAAAAACAATAAAAACTTATCAGGAAGTGGATAAGGCTGCAAGAAAACAGGAAGCTGAGAGGCAGAACAAAATTCCGAAAGATTCTGTTTATACCAAGAAAACAAATGAGGAACAGAAAGCAAAGGTAAAGTACCATTTATATTTCGACAAAAAAACAGAGAAAACGGATGGTAAAAAGAAAACCTTGTCTTCTGTTCCCAAGAAAGCATTAAAAAATGCAGTATATCAGAAAGCAGGCGAAGACGAAGAGGAAAACAGTGCTGTAGATGCAGCACATAAGCTGGTGCGTTCAGGTGAGTGGATATTACAGGAACATAGCAGTAGAAATATCCGGAAGAACCGCAGTCAGATACATAAAGAAAACCGTTTAGAGAAAAGAGCCTGGAAGAGTGCATCCAGGTATCAATATCAGAAATATCTGGAAGAACATCCAGAGATGCAGAAAAAGCTGATCAGAAAATTAATACAGAAGCAGAGGATTAAGCGAGAGTATCAGATGGCATACCGGGCTGGGAAGATTGCAAAAGAAACAAAAGACACCTCAATCCGGTCAGTAAATCTTGCTACTAAAATTGCAAGAAAAGCACAGGAAATATTTGTAAGAAATGTAACTACTTTGATCTCATTGGGGTTGTTATTGATTTTGCTTCTTTCTGTAATGACAGGATTTGCTTCCTGTTCGGCTATGTTTTCTAATGGAATTTCTACGGTAATCGCTTCCAGTTACATTGCGGATACGGACGAAATTGAAAAAGCAGAGTTGTATTATACGCAGTTGGAAGCCAGTCTTCAACAGAAAATAAACCAGATGGAAGCCCGGTATCCAGGAAAAGATGAATACAGATATAACATTGGTGAAATCGGCCATGATCCTCATACATTGATCAGTTATCTGACTGCCAGGTATGGGGATTTTAAGTTTGATGAGATAAAAGGAGAACTGGAAACAATTTTTTCTTTACAGTACGGAATCACCGTAGAGGAAAAAAGTGAAACCCGGCAGGAAACATCTACAATACAGGTAGGGCAGTCATTGGGAAATGTTGTGACCAGTGGATACTGTAATTGTCCCATCTGCTGTGGCGTGTGGAGTGGAGGACCTACTGCTTCAGGGGCAATGCCACAGGCTAATCATACGCTTGCGGTTGATGCTGCAAACCCATTTCTTCCAATGGGGACGAAAGTAGTGATGAATGGGATTGAGTACACCGTAGAAGATACTGGAAACTTTGCTCAGTATGGTGTCCAGTTTGATGTTTATTATGATAATCACGCAGTAGCTGAGGCACATGGTCATCAGACCTGGGAATGTTTTCTGGCAGAGGGCAATCAGAACTCTGTGGAAGTTACCCGTACAGTAACTGCAGATGTACTGAATGTTTCTGTTCAGGCAAAACCGCTTAGAAGTGTTATTCTGTCCAGAATGGAAGAGGATGAGCAGGAAATTTATGAAGAGGTCTATTCCAACAGAGGAAATTTACAGACATATAAAACTCCGGTTGAGTTAAACTGGTATGCCTATATCAGTACCTATTATGGGTATTCTGTAAACAATGGAACCGGGCAGACACAACTTCACAGAGGTGTGACGATTAATGTACGACAGGGAACAGAAGTGAAGTCAGCGATGAATGGTTTTGTTGTAGATGTAGGATATAGCGGAACTTTTGGAAATTATGTAGTTACGCAGGATAAAAAAGGTGTGCAGATTAAATACGCTTATCTGCAGAGCATTTCGGTAGCAAATGGTCAGGAAGTAACAACAGATACTGTAATTGGTACAACGGGAAGTACAGGAAGTGCAACCGGAAGCCAGTTATATTTGGAACTGGTCAAAGATGGGGAATATTATAATCCTGTTTTTTATATCAGTACCGGAGATAGCGGGCTGTATGGTGGAGGCGGCAGTTATGATGATGAGACTGTGCGGAGATTATTTGCGGAAGCAGACAAATATCTTGGTATGCCGTATGTATGGGGCGGTTCCAGCCCGGAGACTTCTTTTGACTGTTCTGGTTTTGTAAGCTATGTGTTTACCAATTCGGGTGTCTGCAATATGGGAAGACTTACTGCACAGGGAATTTATGACATTTGTATGCCTGTATCACCAGAAGAAGCAAGGCCAGGAGATATTATCTTTTTCACTGGGACGTATGATGCGGGAGAGCCGGTTACCCACGTAGGAATTTATGCCGGAGATGGACAGATGCTCCATTGTGGAAATCCAATTCAGTATACGTCCATTAATTCTGCATACTGGCAGTCTCATTTTTATGCTTTTGGCAGGCCATAAGGAGGGGCGTATTTGAACATTGAACGAATAAAAGAAGAACTTGCAAGAACCTACGTTAAGATTGAAAAGCTACAGAAAAAAGCAAGGGATCTGGAAGAACAGAAGAAACAGGCAGAGGATATGGAGTATCTGAAAATTATCCGAAGCAATGGAGTTTCCGCAGAGGAACTTCAGTTAATGATTGATATCAGCAAGGAGGAACAAAAAAAGATATTGGAAACCAGAGAAAAGGAGCAGACAGAAAATGAAGAAATTTCATAAAAGAGCAGCTGTATTTTTAACCGCAGCTACGTTAGCAGGACTTCCGGCAGGAGCTTTCTTTTATAGTTCGCCCGGAAGTCTGACTGTATGGGCAGATAATGTAGAAGTGGAATCATCAGAAGAAAGCAGCCCGGAAGATGTTGATTTTTCAGATGAATCAGAAGCTGAAATTCTTGCAGATCCAGTGGAACAGGCACAGGAAGATGCAGGAAATGATGTGACGGAAACACCGGAAGTAGGGATTACCTTTACAGAACCCGAAGGCTGGCAGACAGATACGGCAACCGTAAAAATTCAAGTGGAAGATACAAAGAATACAGGTGCTTTTTCTATTGCAAAAGTAGAAGCAAGACTTTCAGAAAATGGAGGATGGTCAGACATAACCGGAAATATGGAAGTATCCATCTCTTCTAATTGTAGTGTTTATGTGAGAGTTACCGATCAGAATGGAAATACTTATGAGCAGAATCGTTACATAGAGTGTTTTGATAAAACCAAACCAACTATTATTGCGGCTGCGAAGAATGGGATACTGATCGTGCAGGGAGTTGATGCGGAATCGGGAATTGCTGCTTTGTATGTCAATGGAAATGAATTCACAGAACTGACGAATAATACATTAAATGTCCGTTTGCAAAAAGCGGATACTTCCTATGAATACTTTACCCTGCAGGCAAAAGACAAAGCAGGAAATATGTCAGAGATCTATAAAGTAGGAAACCCTTATTATGAAAATCCAGATGCAGTAAAAGAGAATACAGAGGTTTCCGGAACGGAGCAGAATGCAGCTTCTTTGCCAGCCGATGGAACTGCAAGTAAGCCCACCAGTGCTACGGCAACCGTAACGGAACATCAGACAACGAACGAGACTGCTACTGCACCAACAGAACCAGAAAACACAGGAAATGAAACGGCTACAGAAGCAGATACCGGACGGGTGCAGGGAGAAAGTTCTGCTTCCGGCATGACAACAGGAACAGTTCAGGACAAGGGGGGAAAGGAATTTTATACGATCAAGACAAAAAGTGATAAGGTTTTTTATCTGATTGTAGATAAGGATAAAACGGATGAAAATGTTTATCTTCTTACAGAGGTAGGCGAAAATGATCTGTTGAACTTTACGGATACCAACATGGTCACACTTCCACAGAACCAGGCTATTGCAGAATCTGCACTGCCACTTGAAACGGAGAAGATCACAGAGACACCGGAACCAGAAGTTACAATCATACCGGAAGAAGAGGAAGAACCTGAGAAGAAAAGCAATAATTCCGGCACGATTTTATTAATGCTGCTAGTTCTGGCAGGAGTTTGTGGTGCTTACTATTATTGGAAATTTATGAAAGGAAGAAATACTTCTTTTGATTATGAAGAGGACGAGGACGACGATGAGGAGGAAGATACAATTCGTGAGGATGATGAAGAATTAGAAGAATATGAAATGGAAGGTGAAGTAGAAGACGAAGAATCAGAGGAATAACTTTGTTTCACTTAATTACAGCGACAGGTGCAGAAAGGAGATAGAAAATTGCAGCTTGTAATTGCGGAAAAACCCAGCGTAGCCAGAAACATTGCGAAGGTGCTTCATGCCACAAACGTAAAAGATGGCTACCTGGAAGGAAAAGAATATCTGGTTTCCTGGTGTATTGGGCATTTGATTGAACTGGCTAGTGCGGATCAGTACCGGGATGACTGGAAAGCATGGAAATATGAGACACTTCCCATGATCCCGGAGAATTGGAAATATCAGATTAAAGAAAGTACCAAAGGGCAGTTTCGGGTTTTAAAGGAACTGCTTCACAGAGCAGATATCACAGAAGTTATATGTGCAACAGATGCAGGAAGAGAAGGGGAGTTGATTTTCCGTCTGGTATATAACCAGGCAGAATGTAAACTTCCCTTTAAAAGACTGTGGATTTCTTCCATGGAGGAAAAAGCAATTCTGGAAGGATTTCAGCAGATGAAAGATGGACATGAATATGATAATCTTTATTATTCTGCGGTGGCGAGAAGTGAAGCAGACTGGCTGGTGGGAATTAATGCCACCAGACTGTTTACGGTGCTGTACCACCATCGGTTGATTGTAGGTCGGGTGCAGACACCTACACTTGCAATGCTGGTGGAACGGGAAAAGAGCATCGAGAACTTCCAGAAAGAGAAGTATTATCTGGTTCATCTTCTGATGGATGGATTGGATGCTGTAAGCAACCGGATAAAAGAGAAAAGTGCTGCCGTTCAGATGATGGAGGATATGAAGGATGAAACTGCACAGATTCTTTCAGTAAAGAAAGAGAAGAAAAAGGTACAGCCGCCGAAATTATATGATCTGACCACATTACAGAGGGAAGCAAATCGTCTTCTTGGATTTACGGCACAGCAAACCTTGGACTATACCCAAAGCCTTTATGAGAAGAAACTGGTGACGTATCCAAGGACGGATAGCCAATATCTTACAGATGATATGGAAGAAAATGCTCTTCTGGTTGTCGGGGCAGTAAATAGTATGTTTCCTGAAATGTCAATAAAGGATTCAGAACCAGATATAAAGAGACTTTTGAACAGTAAAAAGGTATCAGATCATCATGCAATTATACCAACGGTAGAAATTACAAACATGGATTTAAAAGCACTTCCGGGTGGAGAAAAGGAAATTCTCATGCTGATTGCATCAAAGTTATTATGTGCATCGGAACAGGAATACATATATGAGAGTATTAAGACTGAAATTTCCTGTCATGGAGAACTGTTTACTGCATCTGGAAAGAATGTTCTCCAATATGGATGGAAAGAAGTGGAAGAACGATTCTTTAAATCATATGGGAAAAATGCAGAAAAGCCAGAAGAGGAGGAAAGTGATTTTCCAGATATAAAAATAGGACAGGTATTTGAATGTGTTGTTGTAAAATTTAGTGAACATTTTACAGCACCGCCGAAACATTATACGGAGGATACGCTCCTTAGTGCCATGGAACACGCTGGAAGTTCGGATACGATAGAAGACGCAGAGAGAAAAGGGCTTGGAACTCCGGCTACCAGGGCAGCGATTATTGAAAAACTGATTGAGAAAGGCTTTATTGAGCGTAAAAAGAAGCAGATATTACCTACAGCAGATGGAAGAAATCTGATTAGGATTCTTCCGGAAATGATCAAATCACCAAAACTTACAGCAGAATGGGAAAATGATCTGACACTGATTTCCAGAGGCCAGAAAAATGTAGAAGAATTTCTCTTCGAAATTGAAAAAATGGTTACCAAATTGGTAAGTGATAATGGACAGCCAGTGGAAGAATACCAGAAACTATTTTCAGATGGTCGGAAAGAAATTGGAAAATGCCCAAGATGTGGCAATAAGGTTTATGTGGGAAAGAGAAATTATTATTGTTCAGGAAGTGATTGCAGTTTTACTTTATGGAAAAATAACCGATTTTTTGAGAGTCAGGGAAAAACGCTTGATGAAGCAACTGTCAGGAAGCTGCTGAGTGAGAAGCAGGTGCATTTCAAAGATCTGGTATCAGAGAAAACAAAAAGGAAGTATGAAGCAACTATAAAGATGGAGGTTTCAGAAACCGGAAATCCAAAGTTTCAATTGATTTTCCCGGAACGGAAGAAAGGAAAAAAGAATGAAGAATAAAAAAAATATGAGAAGATTTTTGTCGGGATTCTTGGCATTGCTTACAGTGTTATCTACAATTCTATCTCCAATACTGTCCTATGCGGCAGATGTAGTGCCAGTGCCAGAAGAGCCACCGTTATACGAAGAGGTAAAAAATGAACTTGATGCAGATGAGGTGGTAAAAGCAAAAGATCTGGAACTGGAAACAGGCAGTATTTTTGAAGTGGAGAAAGATTTTACCGGACTGGAAATACCAGATGAAAAAAAGGTGAAGATCACTTTCCATGAGGCAAAAAATGAGGAAAAGCAGGACTTTACAACAGATTACGAAGATACATACAAAGCTGTTTATTATGTAGAGCCAGTAAGTGGCCACCCAATTTATCAGATCAATCGTAAGCTGATTGTAAAGGAAGCGGTGGTGCAGGTTGCTGAATCTGAGAATCAGGAATCTGTAAGCAACCAGGAAGATGAGAATGAAGCAGAAGGCGAGGAACCAGCCATAGGCACTGCAGAGAGTGAAGAACCTGTGCAGGATGAGGTAAATGTAGAAATTCCGTCAGAGGATAAAATCTATGAAGAAGTAACTCCGACAGAAATTCCGGTTGAGGAAGAGCCAATAGATACACCAATCCCGGAAAATCCGTCTGAGGAAGTTTCAACAGAAGAACCTGCCATAGATGATAATCCGGATACAGACAGCACATTTGAAGAAATTACAGATACAGATCCGGAAGAAATGCCAGAGGCGACAGACGACTCTTTTACAGATGGAACAGAGAAAACAGAAGATGCAGATGGAAATTATCAGGTAAATATTGTTCGTGGAGAGGAATTTCATATTGAGCTGAACCATGAAGATGGACAGTATCAGCCAGGAGAAACCGTTGTATTTTCCGGAGATATGCCGCAAGGCAGCTTAATTGCAGTAGGAACAACAAAAGTACAGGCAAACCAGACAGAGAATACAGAAGATTTATTGTATTCAGAGGTGACTTATCACGAAGAATCGGATAAATTCAGTTTTGAAATGCCAGCAGATGACATTGACCTAAGTGTTTCCATGGATCAGGCAGAAAATGGTATCATGTTACTTGCAACCGATACTCCATGGGATGATGCAACAAATATTGAAGCAAATAAATATTACTATTATTCAGATGGCCAGCTTCATCCGTTTGATACAGTTATGGGACAGGGTGGAAATGACAGCTACAAATATGTTCGTTACAAAGCAGGCGGAAAGACTTATACAGTAAATGCGTATTGTATGCAGCACTCCATGCAGTCACCTCCAAGTGGGACAACATATAAAAATATGGTTGAACTGGATGAAGGCGGAGATGATAAATATTTGAGAAAAGCCTTATTCTATGGATATGGCGGTCCAGGATGGGGACATACATTCAATGGATATAATGTAAAATCCATTATGGAAAAATATGGATGCAGTTCTGAGACAAGAGCCATGCAGCATTATCTGGTTGATTATTTATATGATGGCGAATCCGGATTTGGAGGTGCGCTTTCTACAACCGCTAAAAATATGCTGAAAGAGATTAAAGCAGCTCTTGCTAAAATGCCTGATCCGACAGCAATGAAACTTCTTCCAGGACTTTCCGTTAATGCAACGGGAAAGGAAACAGAAAGTTTTACCTGGAAGGCAAATGAAGCATTTACCATTACCATTCATCTGGAAAATGGTGTGAGCCTTGTCAACGAAACTACAGGAAAGACGGCATCTGGAAATGTCACTGTAAAAGGTGGAGAGAAATTTCATCTTGTAGCTACAACAGCCAATATGGGCAGTCTGAAAGGAAAGTATGCGATCACTTCCAATTTTCCCCTGGATTTCCATGCAATGCTTTTAAAACTGGAGAGTTCACAGGATATTGGATTTGGCTACTATACGGATTCCGCTGATCTGCAGATTACAGTTGACTGGCCGGAAGAAGCAGTTATCGAAATTACAAAGAAAGATGGAGATACTGGGAAAAATCTGGCCGGAGCCGTGTATGGAGTATATAGTGATAACGCCTGCACAAAGCTGATTGTTAAGATGCCGCCAACAGACAGCAATGGTTCTTCACGAGTAACTCTTACCAAGACACAGGATACTGTTTACTTAAAAGAGATTACAGCACCGGAAGGTTATGTTGTCCAGGCTTCTTCGTATGGAGTGAAATTAGTAGTTGGCAGTACAACCAAACAGACTGTAACGGACAAAGAGCAGAAAGGAAATCTGACCGTTTATAAAGAGGGAGAAGTTTTTGTAGGAGCTGTATCTGATGAAAATGGAACTTCATTCCAGTATGAGAAACGCCGTCAGAAAGGAGCCGTTTATAACGTATATGCTGCCGAGGATATTGTAACAGCAGGTGGAAAAACAGTTTACAAAAAAGGCGCAGAAGTAGCGAAAAATCTGATCACAGGTGAGAACGGTTCTGTAACGGTAAAGAATCTTCCGCTTGGAAGCTATAATGTAACAGAAGCACAGGCCCCGGAAAATTTTTATAATGCAAAAGAAACAAAAAAAGTAACCATTTCTTATGCAGGGCAGACTGCAGAAGCGGCTTTCTCAGAGACTACCTTTACAAATGACCGTCAGAAAGCAGTGGTGCAGGTGATAAAGAAAGACAAAGATACTGAAAATACACTATCCGGAGGGCATTTTGCTCTGTTTGCAGCGCAGGATATGAAAACTGTGGATGGAAAAGTAGCGGTAAAAAAAGATGCTCTGATTGAGACTGCAATTACTGGTACTGATGGAAAAGCAGCATTTAAAGCAGATCTTCCAGTGGGATTTTCTTATTATGTAAAAGAAGTCCAGGCTCCGGCTGGTTATGTCAGAAATGAGAAAGATACTTATTCTTTCCAGTTCAGTTATACCAATGATGAACAGGCAAAAATTTCTTTTAGTCATACTTTTGTGAATGACAGGGTCAGTGCTGCAATCTCTTTGAATAAAAAAGATGCCGAGACAAAAGAAAATAAGGCACAGGGAGATGCTTCCCTGGAAAATGCGGTGTATGGACTTTATGCAAGAAACGACATTACCCATCCAGATGGAAAGACAGGCGTTATTTATAAAGCCGGAAGCCAGATTGGTACGCTAACTACCGATAAAGAAGGAAAAGCAAGGATAGAGAATCTTTATCTTGGAGAGTATTACATCAAGGAAATTACCCCATCCGTAGGATATCTGGCAGACGAGCATGAATATGATCTTGTATGCAGTGATGAAGGTGATCTGACAGCGGTTGTAGAAAAAGAGTGTACCTCACTGGAAACGGTGAAGAAACAGCCGTTTGAACTTATTAAAGCTGCCAATAATGGAGACACAGATGCTGCATTACTATCCGGAGCTGGATTTAGTGCATATCTGGTATCTTCTTTGGTGGTAAAAGAGGATGGAAATTATGATTTTTCCTCTGCAGAGCCAGTTGTGATCGGTGAAAATGGAGCAACGGAAATTTTTACAAATGAGAAAGGCTATGTAAAATCCATTGCAATTCCATATGGAACATATCTGGTGAGAGAAACTACAACACCCCATAATTACAAACCTGTAGATGATTTTATTGTCCGGATTACAGAGAATAAACCAACAGAGCCGCAGACATGGAGAGTTCTTTTGGATAAAGAATTTTCTGCAAAACTGAAAATTATCAAACAGGATGATGAGACTAAAAAATCTGTTCTAATTCCGGGAACAGAGTTTAAAATTTATGATCTGGATCATGAAAAATATGTAGAGCAGGTAACTACATACCCGACAACTGTTACACATACCTCATATTTCACAGATATAGATGGATATCTGATACTGCCTCAGAATTTAAAAATTGGTCATTATAGAATCGAAGAGGTAACAGCACCGGACGGTTATACCATTAACAAAAATTATGTCGAAATACAGGTGGATACCAATACCCTGTATCAGACGGATCCGGTTTCAGGTGATGCGGTCATTGAAGTGGTATATGAGGACCATTCGGTGAAAGGAAAACTCACTGTACAGAAAAAAGGAGAGGTTCTTTCGACCTATAAGAATGATTTTAGGTATGAAGTTCAAAACCTTTCCGGTGCAGTATATGAAGTATATGCTGCAGAGGATATCTATACAGCAGATTTCCAGAAAGATGATACAGGAAAAAGAATCCTGAAATATGCAAAGGGTGAAAAAGTTGCAGAACTGACAACGGATGAATCCGGAAAAGCAGAGCTTGATAATCTGCCTCTAGGAGAATACAAAGTTGTAGAAAAGACTGCACCGGAGGGATTTGTATTAAATGAAGAAGAACAGAAGATTTCTTTCGTCTATGCAGACCAGAATACACCAGTGATCTCACAGAGTGCAGAGTTTATAAATGACCGCCAGAAAGTAGAAGTGTCAGTTGTGAAAAAAGATGCTGAAAATGAGAAAGGGCTTTCTGGAGCAGAGTTTGGTCTTTACGCAAAAGAGGATATAAAAGCAGGGGATAAGGTACTGGTAAAAGCAGACGAACTGCTTACAAAAGCGGTAACAGGTGAAGATGGAAAAACTGTTTTTGAGCAGGATCTGCCATTTGGAACTTATTATATAAAAGAACTGGCAGCACCAGATGGTTTTGTATCTTCAGATGAGCAGATTGAGGTGACTGCGAAATATCAGGGACAGGAAGTAAAAACAGTAAAACTGGAAACCGTTTTTAAGAATGAGCCGACAACAACTGAATTTACGAAATCAGATATTACAACAGGTGTGGAACTTGACGGAGCAACACTGACGGTTTTGGATTCAGACGGAAAAGAAGTAGAAAAATGGACTTCTGTAAAAGGAAAAGCTCATGTAATAAAAAGACTCCATGTGGGAAAAACCTACACACTTCGGGAAGAGTTTGCACCATATGGTTATCTGCAGGCGGAGGAAGTGAAATTTACAGTTTCTGATACTGCAGATGTTCAAAAAGTAGAAATGAAGGATGCTGTTCCGGTTGGACGAATCATCATCAATAAAAAAGGTGAATTTGTCAAAGAAGTTACCTGGAAAGATATGCTGGCAGGCGGCATGGACGCAGCATTTGGCTATGTTACAGGTTCTTTGAAAGATGTTACTTTTGAAATTTATGCAGCGGAGGATATCAAGGCTGCAGATGGGGAAAGCAGTGATTATTATAAAAAGGACGAATTGGTAGCAACAATTACGACAGATGCTCTTGGATATGCAAGATCAGAAGATCTTCCTTTAGGCAAATATTATGTAAAGGAAAAAGAGACGGCGGATGGATATGTTCTGGATGGAGAAATCAGAGAGGTTGATCTGACTTATCGTGATCAGAATACTCCGGTTGTGACTTATGATGAGGACTGGCAGAATAACCGCCAGAAAGCAAAAGTAACTGTAGTTAAGAAAGAAAAAAATACAGACCGTGTTCTGGAAGGCGGAGTATTTGCACTTTATACAAAGAATGATATTTTAAATGCAGAAGGCGGAGTAATCCTGAAAGCAGATACCATGATCGAGCAGAAAGCTACGGATCAGGATGGAAGGATTGTATTTACGGCAGATCTTCCAATCAATGGCAACTACTATGTAAAAGAAGTGCAGGCTCCTGCTGGATTTGTGACAACAGAAGAAATCAAGGAATTTGATTTTGCTTATGCGGGAGAAGAGGTTGCAGAAGTATCCTTTGAGTTCACTTATGAAGATGAGCCAACTACTTTTGAAATCACAAAATTAGATATTACAACCGGGGAAGAATTACCAGGTGCAAAACTGAAAGTATCCGATTCAGAGGGAAACGTTGTGGATGAGTGGACTTCCGGAAGCACACCACACATCATTAAGGAACTGGAAGTTGGAAAGAAATATACATTAACAGAGACAATTCCTGCTGATGGTTATGCAACTGCAGAATCCATTACGTTTGTAGTAGAAAATACTGCAGATATACAGAAAGTAGAAATGCAGGATGATACAACAAAAATTCTGATCAGTAAAGTTGATATGACAGATGGAAGCAGCGAGGTCAAAGGTGCTAAACTGTATATTCTTAATGAAAACCAGGAAGTTATGGAAAGCTGGACATCTGGTGATCAGCCCCATTATGTAGAGAAACTTTCAGTCGGCACTTATACGTTGTTGGAGGAAACAGCACCGAAAGGCTATATTGTGGCAAATAAAGTGACATTTGAGGTTAAGGACACCGGAGATGTTCAGGGAGCCAAAATGGAAGATGAACAGGCAATGGGCAAGGTAATCTTAAATAAAACGGATAAAGATACCAAGAAGCCAATGAAAGGTGTAGAATTTGCCCTTTGTGACAGCAAAGGTAAAGTTCTGGAAACTCTGGTAACAGACAGTGCTGGCCATGCAGAATCAAAGAATTATCCGATTGCGACTTTTAAGAATGGGCAGTATAAAAAAGCAATCACATATATCCTGAAAGAAACAAAAACACTGGATGGCTATCAGCTTGATGAAACCGAGCATAAGATTCAGTTTGAATATGTCAATGACCGTACTCCTGTGATTGAATATACTCTGGATCTGACAAATAAGAAAGCTCCGGAAAAAGACACTCCGGAAACATCAGAAAACCAGGGAGTCAGCACTCCTGGTTCCCATGGTTCTGATGCGACTTCTGTATCCAATTCACCAAAAACAGGAGATAATACAAATATTGCTATTTTTGTGCTGGCACTTGCAGTATCAGCAGGATGTCTGGGAACTGTAGTGACAGTTAAGAGAAAACGCAAATGATAATATAAATAGTGTTCTGGGGCTGTGGTTACTGCACAGCCCCATTTTGAAAAGGAGAAGAAATTGAAATTAGGAGCAAGAATAAGAAAAATCCGTATGTTTCGCAACATAACTCAAAAGGAATTGGGACGCAGATTAGGATATGGGGAAAGTAGTGCGGATGTGAGAATCGCCCAATATGAAAGTGGACAGCGTACACCGAAGCAGGAAACGCTTATCCGGATAGCAGAAATATTGGAAGTTGATGTCCGAAATTTTTTAAGTCCTGGAATTGCGACAATGGACGAATTAATGGAAACTTTATTCTGGATGGATGAAGAAAATAGAGGGCTTTTTCATCTGTTCCTGCTAAATGATTCAGAAAGTGAAATAGTTGGAATCACAATGAGGGATAAAAAAACAATGTCTTATCTGCAGGAATGGATGGGGAAAAAGCAGAAATTGGGCGATGGAAGAATCACAGAAGAGGAATATCTGGAATGGAAACTGCATTGGCCAGAGGATAAGAGAAAAACAGAATATAAAACCGTATGAAATAAAAAGGAATTGCTTTGCGGAGAGTTACCTGTTAGAATATTACTGGAGTAACCGTGTACAGGGTTGGTAAAAACCTCCTGGATTTTCAGATTCCGTTAAGGGATACAGAAGAAGGGAGGTGGAGCGAATGGATACATACGAAGTCTTGAGCTTATTGTTCTTAGGCGGTACGTTTCTGATTGCTTTGCTTGCCTATTTGGATAATAGGGACAACAAGCGAAAAAAATAGCCTACCCTGTCTGCCAACAGGATAGGCAGCTCTCTTTGAGAGCAAAATAAATTAAAACCTAATCCAGGAGCATCCACCTTGTGGGCGGTTACTCTTTTCAATTAGAATATAGCATTTTCTCTCCGAAAAGTAAAGTACATTTTATGCAGCCAATTCTAAAAAAGAGTGGGCTGTTTTTTTATTGATAGGAGGGAAGTTTAATGTCTAAACTACAGGACATCCGAAACTTGGTGCAGGAACATGCCGTATCAGTGAGCAGTTCGCCAGGGGATTGGATGGATTATATGGACACAGCATCAAGGTTATATCGTTATTCTTTTTCAGACCAGCTTCTGATCCATGCACAGCGTCCAGACGCAACAGCCTGTGCATCACTGGAACTATGGAATGAAAAGATGTTACGCTGGGTAAATCGTGGTGCAAGAGGAATTGCCTTGTTTGATGAAACCTGGCAGAATACCAAACTTCGTTATGTGTTTGATATTTCGGATACCCACATGGTAGCCGGAGGCAGAAGCCCATATCTTTGGAAGATGCAGGAACACCAGAGAGAAGAGATCCTCACCCATCTGGCAGAAGTCTATGCTCTGGAAGAAAAGGATGCGGCAACTTTGCAGGACGCATTGATGGCGGTCGCAAGGGAAATGGTCAATGACAATCTGGAGGAATACCTGGATGGATTGGAATATGCTGTAGAAGGTACTTATCTGGAAGATCTGGATGAGGTGACGATCCGCAGTGATTTTCGTCAGCTGGCAACAGACAGTGTTTACTATCTGCTTTCCAGGCGATGCGGGCTTGACCCGATGGAACTTCTGGAAGAAGAGGATTTCATGCACATCACAGATTATAACCGTCTGTCAGTTCTCACCTTCCTTGGAAATGCGGCAAGCCAGCTCAGTGAGAGTATTCTGATTGATATTGGAAAGACCGTACATAAAATTTCTCTGGAAGAAGCGAGAAAAGAGGTTGAAAAATCCAATGAAAGGAATTATAATAACTTTACCACGTTAATGCACGAAATTAAAGATCAGGATGCAGAAACGAAAAAAGAAGAAAATATTGAAAATGAAGGAGGAAACGATTATGGAACTGACATATCATCGCAAGGGAGATTACCTGTTTCCGAATCTGACCGTCGAAGAGGAAGAAGTGACGATCGGGAAATATGGGATGCTGCGGAGGACATTTCTGAAAGAACACAAGAACAGCCTTTATCAGAGCCTGTTCCTGACCGGGAAGCTGAACAGCCATCTGGAACAGATCGAGAAAGCAGCACAGGAGAGAATGGACAGCCAGATGGAGAAATTACTGGAGAAGAATCCGGCACCGGACAAGGAAGCAGATCCGATGGCATGGACAGCACACATGAACGCACTGATGGCAACAGCGGAAGAGAGCATCTTGACGGAATTGGTATACAGTTAGTCGAAGATACAAGAGAAGATGGATTGAGTAAAGCAGAGGAAGAGATCGCCTCTGCTTTATCTTTGCCCGAATATCCCACCGCAAATGAACAAAGACGGCAGATCGAGGAAAGGGCAGCTGCCCTTTATGCCGGAGAAATTCCGATTCCAGAGCAAGTTGTTGATGAGATCTTACGGACAGGAGGAAACCGGAAAGCCAGCCAGCTCCGGATCATCTATAATTTCATGAGTGAACAGACACCGGAGGAATATACGGAGTTTGTGAAGCGTGAATACCGTAAAGGTGGAAAAGGTTTTCAGATTGATGGAAATGAATATTCAGTCTGGTTTGATGAAACCGGGATGCAGATCGCAGTAGGGCATACGGTTACAGACCATATCTTAGATAAGGCATTTTTATCATGGGAAGATGTCAGCGGACGTATCCATCAGCTTTTAGACCAGGGTGAATATGCACCGCAGTCTGTATTGGATGCGGCAAGAAGTAATGCAGTAAAAGAACACGCCCAGGCTCTTGCCTATATGAAAGGGGATATGGCAGAAGGAGTAGCGGAGATTGTTTTCGATGAGGAGGATTTACCACATCTTCGCAGTATCTATCCGGAGATCACGGATTATCTGGAAGAAAAGCTGGAGGATTCCCAGTGGCTTTCGGAACTGAATGAAAGACTGGATGCACTGGCAGAAGCCTATGAAGAAAATCATTCTATTAACTTTCATGACCGTGCAGAGCAGGACATGATTGGCTCGTGGAATGATTACTGGTATCCAACCTATTTGCCAGAGGGCTATCAGATTGTTTCGGCAGAAGAGATTCCGGTAAAATGTCTCTTGATTCAGGCAGCTACGGGTGAAGAACCTTTGCTGATTACGGAATATCCGCAAGGCTCGGAACTGTCTTATGACACGGAGCATTCGCAGATTTCTGATATTCGGATTCACAATTACCTCGGAAAAAGAATCGCCTTTGAAGATCATACCAGAATCGTTTACCCAACCGAAACGATGATTCTGGAGTTCCGGTTTGATGCCGGAATTCCGGAGCGGGAGGTTGTGAAGATTGCGGAAAACATGGAGTATGTCGCGCGAGCCTAGGTGAACA
>OKTM01000414.1_pt1 | contig 20462 bp, 13 predicted proteins | sample 1606401 | NCBI WGS metagenome assembly OKTM01 (sample SAMEA3879583, study PRJEB24766) | human gut metagenome | biome: human-associated habitat; feature: feces | place: USA | collected 1985/1987 | reverse complement strand
CTGTCCACTTCATCAATAACAATTCCCTTCACCGAGCGTTTGTCATCGTCTTTCTTCTGCTCGCCGAAATTTTTCTTGAGCACGATTTCCTTGTCCTGGACACGCCATGTGATTGATGTTCCAGTAAAGAGACTTTCAAGAACCGTCTCTATCGCTCCGGAGACATTAATATTCCGGCTTCCAATTCCTGTAAGGTCAGTAGAATTGTAAAAGAAAGAATAGTCAGTCTCCTTCTGAATCTGTAAGATTGCCTGTTCCACCGTCATTTGTCCTCGCAGACTTACCTGTGCCGCTGTCACAAGGCACGAGGCAAACGATAGAATGGCAACAGCCAGCGCCCTGAGGACGCGGATGTGGTTTGATTTTACTGTCATAATTTTGAGGTTATCAGTAATAATATATTGGATTATTTATGAATCAGGTAGTTATCCCCGCTCTTGTCATAATCAAGATCGAGCATGAAACAGAGTTTGTCCAGCACACTTCCCGGTGTCTCTGAGTGCATTATTTTGCCGTTCACCCGCTGCCCGTTCCCGATTGATGGTCCCGTTGTGACATTAATTGACCAGTTCCAGCGGATAAATTCGACAATGTCTCCAAGCGATGCGTTCTCTATGATATAATTTCCGTCTTTCCATGAAATCCCATTGAAAAACGGTGCCATGCTGATTGTAGAAGACTCCGGACTGAAGGCAAGACGGTTTGACGGAGTGAGAGAGACTTTCTGCCCGGTTGTCTCCGCGACGAAATCAACGGCACCAGAATAAAGCGTAACATAAACGATGTCGTCCCCACTCCAGTTCACGGAGAATGAGGTGCCCTTCACTTCGATGTAAGAATCGTACAACTTGACGATGAAGTTCTGTCCACTTTCCTTCTTAGTCACATCAAATACAGCATTTCCGGAGAGTGAGACAACGCGAGAATTCGTCATATCCTCCGGATAGGTGACCGAACTGCCGGCATCAAGCCAGACACGTGAGCCGTCAGGAAGCTCCAGACAGTCGTTCGCCTCAGCCAAATAGACAATCTGCTGTGGGACAAGTTCTTTCTGCGCGGCATCTCTGTCCGACCAGAGGAACATTCCAAAGGCAGTGAGACAGGCTGCCGTCGCCATAGCACCGGCAAGCCATTTCCATATTGTCCGGTAACGGAATAGACGCCTGTCAATATTCTTCCACACCCGCTTGCCGATAGCCTCGTCAGCAGAGTTTTCCACAGTAGCGGAGTTCCATTGCTTTCTTGTGTATTCGTCGAAATCCATATTATGTCTATCAAGGAGTTGATACAAAACAGACATAAATACACAAAAAGAAAGTGCTGCACCACATCGGAACAGCAGTTTTCAAGAAAAAAAATTAAAGATTTATGAATATGAGGAAGAGAGGCAGGTTAGTCTTAAGAAACTTTAGGGCGAGGTTTATATTGCGTTGCACGCCCTTCTCTGTTATTCCCATAACTCCGGCAACCTCCCTTATGGACATTCCGTCACGCCGGCTTAGAACAAAGGCCTCTCTCTGCCTCGGCGGCAATTCCGTGACAAGTCGATCAACGGCCTCACGAAGAAATCCGGCATCAATACCTCCCTCTATGTCATGATAAAACTCTGGGCCGGCTCCGTCGATGAAGTCAGCAAGCGATTCGGCAGTAAAGGAATGCCGCGCACGGTTGAATATGAGATTGCGTGTGACAATAAAAAGGAATCCGTCAAAGTCTTTGCCAGCATCGACCTTTGTCCGGTTCTCCCATAGTCTGATGAACACCTGCTGCACGACTTCTTCTTGTTCATAAGAGTCCTTGATGTACAGTCGCGTGAAAGAAAGCACTTTACGCCAATACCTCTGGTAAAACGCCTCAAAGGCCACTCGATCCCCATCTCGGAAACGGACTATCTCGTTCTTCTGCACATCAGCCATTGCATTCTTTCTTGATACGACCTCAAATATAGGCAAAATATTGCATTATATTATAATGGCTCGTGGAATAAAAAAAAGAGCCCATACTGTTTTCAGAATCTCTTTCATTCAAGTGATTTTAAGAACGATTCGTAATTTGACATATCAACCTTGGTGAGGTTATCGGCTTCTTTCATAGCGGCCAAAGTTTCGTCATTTGGTTCATCAAAGACCACATCCAGTCTGTCAAGTAAATCCGCCCGCAGCCTGAATGCCGTTTGTCTTCTGTTCGATGCCAGACTGGCAAGCATCAGATTTTCATTGTTATAGTAGAGCAGTTCCGATTTTTTTCGTAGATTTGGGGATACGTTGGTAAACTTAGAAGATCGATAATCATTACAAATGAAAACCAGAAACATTCTTATCCTATGCACGGCATTTCTCTTGAGTATGCCAAGTGCTGATGCCCAGTCATTTAAAGACGGTCTCAAAAGTCTCGGAGACAAAATCGGCAAACAAATCGTAAAGACGACCCAGTCTGTCAAGAACCAGACAACCAGCAGCAAGCCGACCACACAGAAACCTGCCGCAAGCAAGACGTCTGACAGGGACAAAGCTCTTCAGAAACAGTACGATGCAATGATGGGAAATGTTCCTGAAATGGAAGATGAGGCACCTACAGTAAAACTTCCAAATGAGCACACAGCGCTTTTCGCTCCGCTCGGATATCCTGTAGAGGCAGCATACGGAACACTTACGGTAAAACCAAGTATGCCGCCCCAGAGCCCTGACGCCCAGGTGAACTGGTCCGAAAAACAGCCGAATATCTTCAACTTGAACAATAAGAGTCTGGTGGATGAGTTCCTCCTGCTGGATGATTGCTTCAAGAACGGATATTTCAAGACTCTTACTCCGGCACATGCGCGATATGAAAATGTGGAAGGAGAACTCTATGCACGTGCCAACGAGTTGAACAAACTTGTAGAATTGATGGCAGAAGCCAGAAGCGAGTACGGCAGCGAGTCTCCTCAATGGGTCATAAACGGACTGCATGACAAGATCGCGTCCATTCTCGAGGGCGATAAGTATAAGACTCTCATAAAGAGCTCAATATCACCGTTTTTTACCGTCAAAGGACTCATCAATGACGAGACGAAGGAGTATTTCCAGAAACATGGCGGATATGAGAACGCTACCAAGGTAACTATGACCAAATGGGATCCGAAACCTGTAAAACAAAGCATCTCCACTTCAGGAACAAGCCAGAGCGGAACCATCGTAAGTGAGAACGCTTCCGGAGCAACCGTTGACATCGGCGGCATCATCTACATAGTCCACGCAAGTAAGGGTTTCGCCTTCGCATCCGAGGCCGTGAACACCGCTGTCGCAGGCAAGGACATCGTCATGCCCGACTATATCAACTACAAAGGCAAGAGAATCCCTGTCACGGAAATGCGCGGTGATATTTTCTGGGGTAAACCTATAAAATCCATCAAACTGCCGTCAACATTGACAGAAATATCGAACGCCGCACTCAGGGAGACCGACATCAGCGAGATAGTGATTCCTGCATCGGTTAAAATCATTCAGGGTTCAGCTTTTTATGGTTGCAAGAATCTGAAAAAAGTCGTTTTCGAGAGCGACAAGATAGATGAACTGCATGGATGTTTCCAGAACTGCACCAGCCTTCAGAGCATCAAGCTTCCCCGGTATGTGGGACTTACAAGTTATGAGATGTTCAGCGGCTGTACAAATCTCACGAGCGTGACTCTGCCTGGAAACCTTACGGAAATCAAAGACGGAACATTCGAGAACTGCACCAAACTCACTACCATAAACATTCCTGCCAGTGTAACCAAAGTCGGCAGTCACGTATTTTCCGACAGCGGTGTGGTTTCCCTCGACCTTTCCCACGTATTGGAAATCGGAGAATTCACATTCGACAATTGCAAGAGCCTCAAGAACTTGAAATTGAATTCCAAACTGAAGGATGACTTCCTTATGGAAATTTACCCGGACATGATGACCTGTCCTCACATGCAGGTCAAATGGGAGAACAACCAGTATGTCTATCCTGCAGGACTTGAATTTGTAGATACCGAATAAAAACGACACCCTATGTCTACGAAAGATACAGCTAAATATGTGATTATGACAATGTTGTCAATGGCGGCCACCTTGCTGCCACTGACGACATCAGCACAGGACAAACCAAAAATCAAAAGCATTGACCTGGTCATTCCTGTCCCGAAACCGGGAACGGACCTTTGGGACGCGCGGGAGGTGCAGCCGACTTCGGCGACCACCGAATATGGCGACCTTGCCCCTACCGGAGATATCCAGCTTATGGAAGCGGATTATATCGGCGATTTCGTGGAGAAAGACAGCGGAGAGATGCTGTTCAAGAGCGGATTCGAGTATAAAGCCGTATTCAAGGTGATGATAAATCCGAGCGGAAAATACCAGACAGATTATTATTTCAAGAATAATGACTATGGTATCGACGGCAGCAGGATTAAGATTACCGTCAATGGAAAAGAGGCGAAAGTGAAGCCAAGCGCCCCATATTTCATAGATATAGAGACGAGGGTTTTCGTAGGAGAAGGCGGGGCGGGATCTGACAGAGAAGCCGCGCTGAACATGAAATCAGATTATGAACTGAACAAAGACTCTTACCGCAGGTCGCGCAAGGCCTACTCCATCGACGAGGCCAATGCTCTCAGCCCTGATATCAATCCTTGGCCGCTGATCGTCATCAACGATTCGTATGATCCACGATTCTTTGCCAATGACCCGGGAGAATTCAAGGGACAAAATACCATGCGCGTGACCAGGATAATAGTAGATACTGACAGTGAATTCATCCAAAGTTGCGTAGCAGGTGATGTAAACAACTCCATACAAGGGACTTACAATATCCGCGAAGTATGGCTGAGCCCGAAAGTGGACGCTACGGAATTCATCAGAACCATCTGTAGTGCCTATCAAGGTGACAGGGATTTTTCAACAAGTATCTACCATCCGTATCACAGCTACTTGTGCCAGAATAAAAGGGCGACGATATTCATTCCGCAATCGGAAGCCGACAATGTAATGAAAATGGTTTCCTGGAAAACTTGGTCATACCCGATATTGTTCACGATAAAGACATATCAGGGTGACGTATTCTCTGCTCAGAAAGCCGGAGCCGATGCCGCAAAACCTTTCTGCACGCATCATGTATTCACGGAAAAAGTAGCTTCCCCTGACAACATTTACAAGGATTATTCATGCAAGAATTTCACGTCGTACTATTATTCATGCAAATACTGCGGAAAATGCGAGCATAACCCTGCTCATACCTTCGAGATAAAATATTCCGACTTCGATTATCCGCTGCACATATTCGAACAGCCTTTGGCCAATGACCAGGCATATATAGGCAAAAACTCCGCCGGACAGCACGTATGGTGGTACAGCTGCATCTGGTGCGGCATGTCAGAAGGATATGAACAGAAGCACTTTACGAAAGTCGCATGGAAAGCGACCGGAACTGAAATGAACTATGAAGACTTCAGGAAGGCCATGGCCGAACAGGCGGAAGGTTTCGAAACTGAGGCAAGACTTACCACTACAACGCAACCGGGAACGTTCATCCTTCCATACAAGTCAGACGCCAAGATGAGCACTGCTTTCCAGAGTTCCGTAAACTTCGCATTGTGCGACAATCTCCTGGACGACATGATTCTCGGAAACGACTACACCGCACAGGCGACATTGCTTCAGGTGAGATCGCTCGCAATCCGTCTGGCAGAGGAACTCATCGGACACGAAATCAAACTCGGAAAGAAACAGTCAGGCGACAAGTTCGTGGCGAAATGCGCTGCACTCGGAATCAACGACATTCCTTCGGCATCAGCTTCGGACAGCGACAAGGCCACCCGTCAGGATGTGGCTGCAATCCTCTACAAGGCATTGCGTTACATCGAAAGCCAGGGTGCCTACGCCTACACTGAATTCGATAATGGACTGGACAAATATACCGACAAAGAAGACATCAGCCCTGCTGCTGAAGAAGCCATGAGTTTCATGGAGGCACTGGGACTGATTAAAGGCAAGACGTCCACGGCCATCTGCCCTAAGGAAATCTGCTCCATCGAACAAGCTATCGACGTAGCGGAAAAATGCACACATGCACATCAGCTCGGCTGGTATCAGGTGAGAGCTTGGGGAGAAGGAGCCGGACGCGACTTTAAAGGTTGCGTTTACACAGGCCCGTCCGAAGGATATTCGACATTCCAGACTTACGCTCCGGGTGAAAGAGTGTGGGTTACAGGTCCGCGCATCGGCGGCATGTGGGAATTCCTCCCTATCGTGGACAGATATACCGGCAAAACAGTATATGTGAAAGCCGAATGGTACACCCCTATAAGAAAACACGTATTCACCTCGAAGAAGACCGTCAAGACCATAGAGTTCAAAGACTACTGGGACGGAACCGGCATGTGGACAAAGTAATGGCGGAATAAAGAACGACGGGGGCGAAAACCCACGTTCTGCACCCGTGAAGTTCAATGTGAAGGACGACGGTGGCAAAAAGGCTTGATTTGCACACGTGAATCTCGTGGCCTCCGCAGTCACAGGTGCGTTGTAACTTACCTTGTTTTCGTGATGTGTACAGGGCGAACATCGCTATGATGGGGGCAAGTCTGGCAGCTGCTAAAAAAAGCGGTGCATGAAACGAAATCACGCACCGCTTTTCATATGACGGACAGAATCTTATTTTTCACGGAACTCGATGGCGAATCCGCCGCCACGGGCCATGAACACAGGAACCACACTCTCAGATGTAACCTCCTGTTCAGTAATCACATAAGCCTGTGAATTCTTCTCGTAGTCAGCATCAGGAGCATCTGCATAAATCTTCGCTACGTATGTCTTGCCAGGGTCAAGGAAATTCATCGGGATATCCAATGTCCTGCTGTTCTCGTCAGTAACGCCGCCGGCAAACCATTGACCTGACTTCTTCGCCTTACGTGCCACTACTATATAATCACCAGGCTCGGCAAGAAGATATTTGCTCTTCTGCCAATCCACTGCTACATCCTTGATGAACTGGAACGCATCAGCAAACCGGTCGTAATGCTCAGGGAAATCCGCTGCCATCTGGAGAGGAGAATACATTGTCAAGTAGAGCGCAAGCTGGTTGGCTATGGTCGCCTTGACCTTGGACGTATTCGAGCAGAACTTGGAGAGATCCATCTCGAAGATACCAGGAGTGAAATCCATCGGACCGCCGTTGAGACGGGTAAACGGAAGAACGGTTACATGCATCGGCTCAGTACCGCCAAACGCCTGATACTCAGTTCCCCTCGCACTCTCGTTGCCGACAAGGTTAGGATAGGTGCGGCACAATCCCGTAGGACGGACCGCCTCATGGGCATTGACCATGATATGATGCTTCGCAGCCTCCTTAATGGCATAGAGATAGTGGTTGTTCATCCATTGGCCGTAATGATACTCGCCGAAAGGCAGGATATCGCCCACATAACCGCTCTTCACTGCATCGTAACCATACTTCTCCATAAGATTGTAGGCAGCATCCATGTGGCGCTCGTAATTACGTACAGATGAGGAAGTTTCATGATGCATGAGGAGTTTCACGCCCTTGGAATGAGCATACTCGTTCAGCGCCTTGATGTCGAAATCAGGATAAGGAGTCACGAAATCGAAGACATAATCCTTGTTGCAGTTCGCCCAGTCTTCCCAGCCGACATTCCAGCCCTCGACCAGCACCTCGTCAAAGCCATGCTTGGCAGCGAAGTCGATGTAACGGCGCACATTCGCATTGTTCGCAGAATGCCTGCCGTTAGGCTTGGCCGCTGAATAATCTGAAACGCCGAGATGCACGGATGAGAAGTCATCAGTATATGCCCAAGTGCCCTTTCCGGAAATCATCTCCCACCACACACCAACATATTTCACAGGATGAATCCATGAAACGTCATCATAGGCGCAAGGCTCATTGAGATTCAGCACGAGCCTGGACTCCAGCTGTTTACAAGCATTGTCCACCACCTGAATCGTCCTCCACGGGCTCTTGCACGGAGTCTGGAGACGGCCGCGCCAGCCCTGGGCGTCAGGCGTAAGTTCAGAGCGGAAAGTCAATGTCGCAGGGTCCAGATCGAGGTGCATGCACGCATAATCCACCAGAGCAGCCTCATGGATATTCACATAGAGTCCCTCGTCAGTCTTCATCTGGAGAGAAGTCTGTACACCGGTCATCGAGAACGGAGTCTGCGAAGAATTGCCGCACATCGAAGCCTCCATCCTGGACTTGATTTCACTCAGACGGGATACTGTATATTGATATTCCTGCGTATCGTAATCGCCTGGAATCCAGAGCGCTGTGTAATCGCCACCCATAGCGAATTCCGTCAGTTCATCCTTTATCACGAAATAAGTCAGGCCCTTCTGCTCAGGGAACTCATAACGGAAACCGAGACCATCATCGAAAAGACGGAAGCGTATGGTCATCCGTTTATCGGAAGCAGTCTGCACAAGATTGACAGCCAATTCGTTATAATGGTTGCGGATCTCCGACTCCTCGCCCCATACAGGCTGCCATGTCTCATCGAAAGTGCAAGTGTCAATGCTCTCCACCTTGAAGCCGTCATGGAAAGACCAGCAAGGTTTCTTATCCTCTTTCTTGATATCCTTGTCCCCGAAAACCAGTTTCTGAGCCTTGAGCACACCACGCATTTCATATCCGAGATGACTCGGCCTGATGACTGCCGTTTCCCCGTAATTCAATGAATACATGGGACTTCCGTCTGGCGCAATGCCGAATTTCATGGAGAGGTTCCCGTCCGGAGATTTCAGGACAGAGACATCGGAAAGTTCAGCCGCAGCCTGGCCTGAGCCGCTGCAGGACTGTGTCAATGCCGATGCCGCACAAATCGCAGCACCCGCAAAAAGCACTTTTTTCAAAAGGTTCATATCAATGTTCATTTACGTTTATATTCTACGACCAATGCCTGACGCGGACCCACTACTGTAGCATCATTGACCTCAACTTCTTCACCGGTCATGACATCATGGCCATCATACAGTCCGTCAGCGATTTCCGCATAATGAGACCACGGAATCGACTTGCGGCCGCGGGAATTGTTGATGAAGACAAACACCGCCTCATCAGCATTGTAACGGAAATAAGCATAAGTATTGTCCCTGGTCAGGAAATGCAGGGTCTTGCCGTCGTGAATCACGCCCTTGCCCTTTCTCCACTGGAAAAGTTTGCGTGTGAAATCGTGAAGTTCAGCCACTTGACCAGCCGCAACAGGCTTGCCGTCAGTTCCTGTCAATGCAGCCTTGCGTCCTTCTTCAGTGAACCAGTTTTCCTTGTCACCTGCCCAGCCGCCCGGGAAATCCACACGGAGACCGCCATGTCCCTGGCTCCTGTCCCTGGAGACGAACATCATCTCGTCACCGGCGAAAATCTGAGGGAAGCCACGCATAGTAGCCATTATGGTCATCACAAGTTTCAGTCTGTCAGGATTTTGCCTTACTACGTCACCGATACGGTCAGTATCATGGTTCCCAGGGAAAATCATCATCTTGGAAAGGTCATGATATACGAAATCGTGTGAAAGACAGTCATATACCTTGGTCATGCCCGCACCCCACTGAACAGAATCAGTCGGAACGCCGGCGCAAATCGCATCATACAGAGGGAAGTCCATGATGGACGGAAGATTCGAATTGAATCCGTCCTTGTTCTCGTTATCAGCCTGCCAATAAGCAAGTTGCGGAATGGATGATGTCCAGCACTCCCCTACGATATTGAAATTAGGATATTCCGTGCGGACAGCCTTGCACCATCTGCTCATCGGTTCCTTTTCATTGTACGGATAGGTATCGACCCTGAAACCGTCCAAGCCAGAATATTCAATCCACCAGATGGCCCATTGCTGGAAATACTTGAGAGTGAACGGATTGTCCAGGTTCATATCCGGCATGGAAGGCACAAACCAGCCGCTTTCCTGGAGATTCAGGTCATACTTCGAAGCATTCGGGTCCATATTGGTCGAGAAGCAGACATTGGTACCGGTATATTCAGGGAACTGATGGATCCAGTCGGCAAACGGAAGATCTTTCATCCACCAATGCGCTGTACCGCAATGATTTGTGACGATATCCATCACCACCTTCAAGCCCTTTTCATGAGCCTTTGCCACCATCTCGCGGTAAAGTTCATTGGAACCGAAGCGCGAGTCAATATGATAGTAGTCCGAGCAGGCATAGCCGTGATATGAACCATCCGGCTCATTGTCCTCAAGCAGCGGAGTGCACCAGATCGTCGTCGCGCCGAGATCCTCTATGTAATCCAGATGGTCAATGATTCCCTTTATATCACCGCCATGACGTCCGAAATACTTGCTGCGGTCAGACTTTTCAGCAGTGTCAGAAGTAGAGTCATTGGACGGATCCCCGTTTGCAAAACGGTCAGGCATAATGAGATATATCATGTCCGCAGCAGTATAACTCTTCCTCTGGACTGAGCCGGATTCACGGGCCGCAATCTCATACGGATACTTGAACGCAGGCTTACCGTCCTTGCTGAATACAAGATAATATGTACCAGGTGCAGCATCCTTGAGGATGTTGACATCAATGAACAGGTAATTAGGGCTGTCAGCCTTATGTATTTTATTGACTTTCAACCCGTTGCCGCCCTCGATAGCGACATCGTACTCTGATATGCCTTCACCTTGTACGAGAAGCTGGAGCGGGGCTTTCATCCCCACCCACCACGAAAGCGGTTCAACTCTACTGACCTGCTCCATATCTGCATCAGCGACAGAATCAGGAACAAAAACTGAATTTCCGACACAAGCCGTAAGCATTACTGCCGTCATAATTCCAAATATTCTTTTCATACGCAAAAATATCATTAAATATCCAAATTCCAATTCCAAGGAGAACAAAGTTGGGCAGTGACAGTCACCACATCATTGCCAAGCACCCTTCTGAAAACAAGCGTGCTATCCTCCGCTGAAACCACTTCGAAACGTCCTCCCTTGCCACCCGGACGCAATGCCGGGTGCTCATGACGGAGTTTTATAAGATCCTGATAGAACTGAGCGAACTCATTCACCTCCCACGCAGGAACCGGGTCTTTTTCGAAGAACTGGAAACGATGGTTCCAGCCCATTTCCTGACCGGTATAGATCAGAGGCTGACCATTAGGAAGCGTGAAGGTCAATACTGCCATTACTTTCGCAGCATCGCCCATCCTTTCGAACTCAGTTCCGGCCCATGAATTTTCGTCATGATTCGAAGTGAACATCAGACGGAAAGCGTCCTGAGGGAAGCGCTCGGCATCATGCTTTACATATTCCAGAAGTTCAGGAATGCCCTTTTTCCCCTGTGCAATGTCGTTCAGCAGATGGTGAAGTTCCCAGGCATAAGACGCATCGAAACCGGATTCATGAAGCTTAGGGTCTTCGCCCTCGGCAAGCATGTACATCTGCGGCCAATCCTTTCTGAGTGAGGAGATTGTCTTCGTCCAGAACTCGAAAGGCACCTCGCATGCCATATCGCAGCGGAAACCGTCAATGCCCTTGGACATCCAGAAACGCATTGCACTTTCCTGAGCATCCCAGACATCTGCATTGTCATAATTCAGTGCGGCAATGTCGGTCCAGTCATATTGAACGACAGTGTTTCCGACGGAATCCCTTTCATACCAGTCGTCCGGATTCGTGTCAATCCACACCGCATCCGGTGATGTATGGTTCGCCACCCAGTCAAGTATCACGCGGAATCCCTGGGACTTGGCTTCAGTAAGAAAAGCCTCGAAATCCTGCATTGTACCGAACTCCGGATTCACTGCGCAATAGTCCTTTACGGCATAGTAAGAGCCGAGAGTCCCCTTACGCTCCTTTTCTCCGATAGGATAAATCGGCATAAGCCAGATAACGTCCACGCCGAGTTCCTTTAGGCGCGGGAGCTGGGCCTGGGCCGCAGCAAAAGTGCCCTCCGGAGTGTACTGGCGCACGTTCATTTCATAAACGACGGCATCGTAAGTCCAGACGGCATGAGGGGACTTCTCCGCACATGACGCTAACATCAGGACCGCAAGGGCCGCAATCAATATCTTCTTCATAATCATTTATTTAGCAAATCTCATATACGACGGGAGCAATTATCTCTTGGAGAATGGCGAAAGTGCGACGGTCGGCTTGCCATCCTTGAAAGCACCGTTTGCATATCCGTTACGGCCAGGCTCAGACTCCGGCTCCCAATAGAAGATGCCTCTGAAACGCTTCACGTCCTTCAGACCGTTCCACAATGTCTCAAGTGCCTCCTTGCCCTTCTCCGGTTCATCAGCCGGCATTCCGAACTCAACCAGCATCACATCCTTGTTGTATGACTTGATCAGCTGAGGAATATTGGCAACCGCCTGATTCACTTTCTCTTCCCATGGTCCGAATGAGTTCGTTTCCTTATTCCAATCTGAAGGATACAGCGACAGGCCTATCATGTCGTATTTCACGCCGTTATTCGCCATGAGAGAATAGAACCACTGGAGGGTATCCATATTCCAGGCATTGTCAATGTGAAGAATAACCGATGCTTTAGGATAAACCGCCTTAACTTGGTCGGCACCGGCCTTGAACAGTTTTGCGAAGCCGGAAGCGCTTTGGTCCTTGACACGACCCTTTTCCCAGAGCATACCGTTGGTCACCTCGTTTCCTACCTGCACCCATGTAACATCCACGCAATTGTCCTTCAATGCATTGAGAACGTCGGAAGTATGGTCAGCCACTGCCTTTGCCAGTGCTTCGAGGTCATAAGACGACCACGCCGCAGGGACATTTTGCTTGCCAGGATCAGCCCAGAAATCAGAATAATGGAAATCAATCATTATCTTCATGCCGAGTTCCTTCGCCCTCAGACATTTCTTGAGGACGTCTTCCTTGCCGTTCCATCTTTCCTCGGGATTCACCCAGACTCTGAATCGCAACGAGTTGAATCCCAGCGACTTCATCAGAGAAGGGCAATCCATCTCCACACCGGATGCGGAATAGAATTTATAGCCTTTGCTTTCCATTTCCGTGTACCAGCCGATGTCGGCTCCCTTCGCGAATGCCGGTTTCGTGGGCTTTCCGCCTGAAGGAGAATCAGACTCCCCACAAGAATACAGGGACAGAACTGCCAATACACACAATGTCTTGATCAACTTATTCATAAATGGTCAGTTTACTCTAATACAAGCAATTTAAAATCACTGGAATCAAGATTCAAGGTAAGGGAATTGTGCCCGTCCGCATCCGTCGTCACATTGTAAGAGCCAGAGCCGAAGCCAGGATAAACTTTCCAGGTTCCCGGTTTCGGAAGCCATGCAGTGATATCTTTCTTTTCCATTGAGAAATTGCCGATGACAGCAAATGCCTTTCCGTCAACGGTACAGTAGATAAACCGGCCGTCATTCCAGTTTCCGCCGGATACATACCATGAGAAATCAGCATCGGAAGAGAAGAAACGCGGATTCTCCTTGCGGAATTTCATCAATGAAGCGTATGTGTCATGAAGGGCCTTACGGTCAGCATTTTCCAGATATTCCCAGTGAACAGGCTTCTTGCCGGTCCTGCCGTTCTGTTCTATCGAGATGTCATAACCGAGTTCCTCGAACTGCCAGAGCATCTTAGGTCCCGGAACTGTGAGGAAGAATGCTGCATTGAGCGCTTCACGTTTCATTCTGGCGTCCAAGTTCGAGTCTCCGCTGATGCCTGATACGCCTTCTTTCAGAGCCTTGTAGGCAGTCCTTTCCTCATCGTGGCTTTCCATAAATCCGACATATGCGCCGAACGGCATTGCCGAACCGGTCCAGAGACCTTCAAAGCCACTTCCAGAAGACTTGCCCATAGCGGCCTGGCAATAAGCATTGTTCAGATTTCTCCAGACCTTCGCCCCTGCATTGGCAAGAGCCTTTTCCTCGCTGGTCTCGCAGAAATGCTCCAGAATCACCACGGCATCCGAGTTATGGATCTTCACGCTCTTCGTGTAGTCCGTAAGGATGTCCACGCGGCTCTGGTCGTAGTTGGAAGCGGTACTTTCGTCGCTCTTCTTGTTGGTGAAGCCCTTGGTGAGGTCGAAACGGAAACCGTCCACGTGATATTCTTCCATAAGATACTTCAGGCTTTCCTTCACATGCTCACGGAAAGGCTGGTACTCGTGATTCCAGTCGTGGAACACGCTGTACGGATGAGGAGCATCTACATTGAACCAAGGATTGTCGGACGCGGTCTTGTTGTTCTTCGAATCCCAGTAAAGTTTCGCATACGGATGTGCACCGGTCGCCTGATTGTAAACGACATCGACGATTACGGCCATACCCCTGGCATGACAACCGTCAATGAACTGCTTGTACATATTACGCGTACCATAGGCCTTGTCGAGAGCGAAATATGAGCACGGGTTATAGCCCCAGCTGTCATTGCCGTCAAATTCCTGTATCGGCATGAGTTCCACTGCATTGACACCGAGAGAAGAGAGATAGTCGAGCTTTCCGAGAGCACCCGGAATGTCACCGGTAGATGTGAAATCGCGGAAATGCATCTCGTAGATCACGAGGTCGTTCTGGTCTGCGATCTTGAAGCCGGTGCTTGTCCAGTTATAGACATCCTTGTTCACCTTGAACGAAGATACCAGTCCGCTTGTGCCCTTAGGATATGCCGGAAGGTCAGGATAAGTCGAGGATGAAATGTATTTGTCATTCGAGCCGTCGTAAACGATCTCAGTATAAGGATCATGTATGCGGAAAGCCGAGCCGTCCTTGTTCACGAGATAGTACTGGAACATATATTCCTTGTCCGGATCTACATTTGTCAATGTGTACCACCAGCAGCCTGCCGCGTCGTCACGCTTCATGGAATAGTCATTGGAACGCTGCCAGTTGGAGAATTCTCCTGTCAGATAACAGTATTCGTGGCGCTTGTTTTTGTTGTCGAGATCGCGCAGAACCAGAGTCACGCTACCGTCGGAATTATAATTGATACCATAATGGGCGCCCGCAGGCATTGTCTCATTCACGACCGGCTTAGGCTCGAAAACGAATTTGTCGTCCTTCACTTTGACGAACAGGTCCTCGGTCTGGAGCTTTCTGTCGGCACTACGCACGACTACACCGATCTTGTTTACAGGTGTATCACCGGAATCGAACCATTCCCTGACGGATGGCTGGATCGGAAGTTTCCAGAGATTCTTCTCCTCGCACGGCTGCCATTTGCATTTGTCAATGTTTTCTTCCCATTCAGCCTGGACGAACATCCACTCCGCCTCTACGACACCGATGTGGGCATACATGTCTCCCTTGTAATCATAGAACGGGGATTTCTGGTCCGCCCTGTAATAAAGCACGCACGAAGCATCAGCCTCAGGCAATTCAGGAATCGCAAAAAGTCCTGTAGCAGAAGGATTTACAAGTTCATCTACAGGATGCTGAGTCACATTTACGACAGCGGTCTTGTATCCGGTCGCGGAAAACGAAATGGTCGCTGTCCTCAGTTCCTTGTTGTTTTCAGAAACTGTGACAACGATATCGCACGAACCGGTTCCCGATGTCTTGTCTATTTCAAGCCAGTCATTCTTGGAGACTGTAGCCGTCCACTGTGACGCATTTGTCTTGAGTTCCAATGTCTGAGATGTTGCCGCTCTGGTAAAGAACAATGCGTCAGGCGTGACTTGCAGTTTCTTCCCCTGCTGGACTTGTTCTTCCTTGCTGCAGGAAACGAGTGCCGACAGACACAGAACGGACAGGACAAAAAATCTTGTAATGTTTTTCATGATAAATTAGAGTTTCACAAGTACTGGCTTGAGAATTTTTCAAAAAGGGCAGGCCTTTTCTTAGCGCAGGGCCTGCCCGGATTATAAATTCAGAAAATACACACTTTAGTTCAGGAGATCGAACCTGAAATCAGATGTCTCAGTATTGAATACGAGCGAGTATTCTCCGGCTGGTTTAGTGAACTTGATATTGCCTCCGCCGAAAACGACATTATCCAACTCTCCTCCGAAAGAATATGTCCAGTCAGAATTGAAACGGATCTTGATCTCGTCATCCGGTTTCATTTTAAAATCTATTGCCGCAGCCCATTTTGAACCTTTCTTCGACATCGAGAAGAATGTTCCCCAGCCCGAAGCCTCGAAACTGCCGCCGATTTCGAGATTCTTCACCTGAACCATCACGAGTGTTCCGTTCTTCTTGTCAAGCTTGATGTAATACAATCCTGAAGGGACTTTGATGTTGGAACCGCCCAGTGTATTCGATTCCGCATACGCAAATGGGAGGGCCTCACTGCCTTTAGTCGTGATTGTCACATCCTCGAAGCCAAAATCAGTTTCTGACCATGAAGGAGTCGCACTGAACTTGAATTCCGCATCAGAATCATCCTCAGTGAAGAGATCCACAAAGCCCTGGTACACGCCCTTCTGCTTTGAGGAAAGAGAGAGTGCAGGAGCATTGGCAATATCCCACTTCTGATAACTTCCAGGAAGCCACATCTTCTTAGGAAATGACAGGCCATAATTAGTAATCTTGACATTCACTGCATTGGAAACGACACCGTCAGGAAGACTCGTACAATATGCATATATCTTGAATGTCAATTCTGATTCCTTGCCTTCAGCTGCGCCAGCTGCAAGGACAGCGTCATTTAGACCGTCAACAGTGGACCTGTATGATGTTCCGTCAAGGTTTTTGGCAAGTTCCGTTTCTTTGCCGTCACCGCACTTCATGGTAACCTTATATGTAACGTCCTCACCATATTCAAGTCTGGCAGCAGCCCAAACAAGGACTTCGATTTCGTCAGCAGCTTTTTCCTTGTCGAGGACGATTGCCGATTCAGGTGCACTCAATACAGGTGCGACAGCATCGTCATAGAAGTAAACCTTCACGGCTAATGCCGGAGAAGAATACACATTACCTGCATTGTCAGCAACATTCACGGAGAATGAAAGCTGATGGGTCGCATTCTTTTCCAACTCGAAATTAGTCTTGAGGAAGGTTCTGAGTTCCTCCTTGGAGATGGTGCAGAACGCATCTTTGATTCCCTGTTTGAGGACGGCTTCCTTCTCTCCGCTCTTTACATTCAAGTTATAGAGATATGCATCAGCATCGATGAAACGCGCAGCTGTCCAGGTAAAAGTCACGGATTCTGCCTTGGTTCCGTTAGTAATGAGGATATCCGAATGTGCATCCATCACCGGAGCGACTGGACTCGTCGAGAAGGTGTCCTCACTTTCTATGGTGCAGGCTACTGCCGCAATAGCTACGGCAGAGGCTGCAAATATATTTCTAATCCATTTCATAAGTCAAACCTGTTTATTGTTTTTCATAAGTCACCACAATCGGTGTCCTGTTGGCGTGCAGGCGGACGATATAGTCACCTGTTCCAGGAGCAGGAATGTTCTCACCACCCTTGGTGATTTCAAAGCCGCCGGCAATGTCTGTAGTTGCAACAGCGCTGCCGTACTTGTGTTCCCAACTTCCGTTCAGTCTCAGAAGCCACTCCTTGCCTTCAGTGAAGCTGATGACTGGAGACTCCCAGACATTCTTCGCAGCATTGTACGTGAATTCAGGCTCCTCGCTCTCTTTCCATTCGTTAAAATCTCCGATAAGAGCGACTTTGGATACGACCTCTCTTGCGACAGTCTTAGTCTTGGTGTTGATGGTCAGCCACATGATCGGCTCTTCAGCACTCACGGAGAAGTTTCCGTCACTATTTGCAGGATCTGCAACTTCCCAGCCTTCCGGTTTATATCCGTCATTCATTCCGACCCATGACTGATTCTCATCGACAATCTTGAAATAATAAGGAGTCTCAGCCTCGTTGGACACATCCACCAGAATCTTGTAGGTGCTGGTTCCTGCCTCGACTTCCAGGATTTCAGTTCCGAACTGACTCCAATCCTGATACTTTCCAGGAAGCCAGATGCTCTTCTTAGGAGGAAGATAGGTATGAACCATGAAAGAAACTTTTTCCGAAGTCAATGCCGGTGAGTTCACCACGTCTTTCAGAGTTGCTTCCACATAGGCACTGATGGTAACATCGGAATTCTTTTCACCATTCAGTGAACTGCATACCATACCTACAAAGTCGCCCTTGTTGATGCTGAGAGAATTCTTGTAGTTCTGTCCTACAAGAACCTTCTCCTTTCCAAGTTCCGCATATACGGAGTAGAGAATTTCAGTCTTCGTTCCAAAATCAGCAGGATCCCATGTGAAGATCACCTGCTCCACCTTGGTGGTGTTCGCATCCGAGAGGACATTGGAAACCGGCCTGAGAACAGGAGCCGTCATATCTGACGAAATCTGTTCCATTGGCAAATCCAAGGTGCAGGATGCAGCCAGAGCCGCAATAGCGGCAATTGCCATATATTTCAATGATTTCATAATATCGATTTTATAATGTTGTCAATCCGATTAATAACCTTCATTCTGGATGAGGTTGCTGTTGGAGCTGAGGTCGCTCTGGATAATCGGGAATATGGTCCTGTATGAAGGAAGCGCAATCTTACCATTCAAGATACCGCCCTTGAGTGTCCAAGGATAGTTCACGTCCGTAAACTTGCCGAAACGGATGAGATCGACACGACGGTGACCTTCCCACATGAACTCGCGGGCCCTTTCATCAAGCAGCCATTCGAGACTGATCGTCGTCGGCATCGGAACGCCTGCACGGTTACGAAGTTCCTTTACATATCCCAATGCCTTGGAATCCTTGACAGTGCCGCCGTTCAGACGTGCATCTGCCTCAGCATAGTTGAGATACATTTCGGCCAGACGGAAAACAGGCATGTCGGCAGAAGAAAGTTTCCAGTTTCCAGGGACACCGTCCTGCTGGGCGAGTTTGTCTTTGGAATCAAGTCCGCAGAACTTCCAGCACATCCAGCCTGCTGACAGCAAGGTTGACTATCTGGTAAATACATCCGGTTCACTTTCCCGTAAGGTAAAGACTGTCGAGGGTACGAAGTTCTGTAATCCGGAAGCCGGGTTCACTGTAGTCAGCATGGAAGATAGTAAGTTATCCTTTTATCTGATGAATGGAAAAGGGAAAATACTGTACGAGTACAGCCGAACAAGATAATACCATCGAAAAAGAACATATTTATTCCTTGTTAGTCCGGAAATCTCCTTGTATTTCATATGCAAGGCGATTCCGGACATTTCCTTTTGGTCGAAAATATGAATGATAGATTCTTTTGATTTTGTTGTTTTATTGTCTGATTATAAGTGATTTATTATACTGATAAAGACGAGTGAAAAACCGAACTTATTGTCTTTTTTAAACTAAACGCGTTTTTCCCTGTTTATTAAATAGACACCACATGCCCGGTCCTGGGAATTACTTCTAAACATGACCAAATATAATTTTTAAAATATGACGAAAATAGAAATAAAAGACTTATCGATTCTTTTCGGACCTGAGAAGGCCAAAGCGAAAAAGATGATTAAGCAAGGTAAGAGCAAACAGGAAATTTTAAAAGAAACAGGCTGTACCATAGCTGTCCGTAATGCCAATCTGGAAATAAAGGAAGGAGAGATGTTCGTGATAATGGGGCTCTCCGGTAGTGGTAAGTCGACGTTGGTGCGTTGCATTAACCGGCTGAACGAACCCTCTATGGGGGAGATATGGTTGAGCGGTAGGAACATCACATCTCTGTCGGATAAGGAACTGTTGCAAATACGCCGTAAGGAGATGGCGATGGTATTCCAGCATTTTGGCCTGTTGCCTCACCGGACTGTATTGAGTAATATAGCTTTCGGGCTTGAATTGCAGGGAGTACCTAAAGAAGAGCGCGAAAAGAAAGCATATGAAAGCATAGCCGTTGTAGGATTGAAAGGATATGAGAACCAGCGTGTGGACGAACTCTCCGGAGGTATGCAGCAGCGCGTCGGATTGGCACGTGCTTTGGCGAACGACCCGGAAGTCCTGTTGATGGACGAGGCTTTTTCTGCCCTTGACCCACTTATCCGCGAACAGATGCAGGACGAGTTGCTGGACTTGCAGGAGAAGATGAAACGTACCATTGTCTTTATCACACATGATCTGGACGAGGCCATCAAATTAGGCGACCGTATTGCCATTATGAAGGATGGCGAAGTCGTACAGGTCGGGACGCCCGAAGAGATATTGACCGATCCGGCGAACGACTATGTCACCCGTTTTACCGAGAGTGTGGATCGTGGGCGTGTCGTTACGGCCTCTTCCATCATGCTGACTCAACCGATCGTTGTCCGTATCCGCAAAGATGGTCCGGAGGCCATAATCCGCAAGATGAGGGAAAAACGTTTGTATGCATTGCCCGTGATCGGAACGGACGAGCAGTTTCTTGGTGAAATACGGTTGAAAGATGTGCTGCGGTTGCGTAAGGAAGGGGCGCGGGATATCAGTTCGATTGTCATGAAAGAGGTCCCTTCCGTATTGGAGAGTATGACAGTCGAAGATATGTTGCCCCTCTTGCCGAAAGTCCAGCAGGCTTTGCCGGTGGTCGATGAGAATAACCGTTTGAAAGGTGTCG
>OKTM01000400.1_pt1 | contig 21192 bp, 19 predicted proteins | sample 1606401 | NCBI WGS metagenome assembly OKTM01 (sample SAMEA3879583, study PRJEB24766) | human gut metagenome | biome: human-associated habitat; feature: feces | place: USA | collected 1985/1987 | reverse complement strand
TTACCGCACTCGGTAGTAGAGGAAGGCATAATACACAGGGTTTTCCCCCTGACCCCAGATTCCTCAATTCAGGTCAATGAGCCAGTAGCCGAAGAAAGCGGCTAGAAGGCCGAGGACAATGCTGAGGGCGACATAGAGCCCGAACATCAGGAAGTTTCCTGACTGGAGCATTGACAGACTTTCATTGGCGAAAGTCGAGAAGGTGGTGAATCCGCCGCAGAAGCCTGTGGTCAAAAGCAGGCAGAGGCTGCCGGAGGTGGAGGAGAATCTGGAGAACAGTCCGTACAGCAGACCGATCAGAAGACAGCCTGCTATATTGACAATGAACGTGGACAGCGGGAATCCGCCGGACGGTCTGACCAGCAGAGATATGACGTAACGCAGTGCGCCGCCGACAAAACTGCCGGCACCGACTAGCAATATCGACTTCAACATAGGTGGTGACCTGTTATCTTCTCTTCATGCGTGCTGCGAGAGAGCCGTCCATGGCGCCCTTCATCAGCTTGCGTGTGCCTTCGAACTGCTTCAGAAGACGGTTCACCTCCTGGATGGACGTGCCGCTGCCGTCTGCGATTCGCTTGCGCCTGCTGCCATTGATAAGTTCGGCATGCTCACGCTCGTAAGGGGTCATTGACATGATTATCGCCTCAACGCTCTTGAAAGCGCTGTTGTCAATGTCCACGTCTTTCAATGCCTTGCCTACGCCCGGAATCATGGAAGCCAGGTCCTTGATATTACCCATCTTCTTCACCTGCTGGATCTGGTTGTAGAAGTCCATAAGGCTGAACTGGTTCTTGGCAAGTTTCTTCTTGAGTTCACGTGCCTGTTTCTCGTCATACTGCTCCTGGGCCTTCTCCACGAGGGTAACGACGTCACCCATACCGAGGATACGGTCTGCAATACGTGCCGGATGGAATACGTCCAGGGCGTCGATTTTCTCGCCGGATGAAATGAACTTGATCGGCTTGCCCACTACGGCCTTGATGGACAATGCCGCACCGCCACGGGTATCACCGTCCATCTTGGTAAGGACAACTCCGTCGAAATCGAGGACGTCGTTGAAGGCCTTTGCGGTCTCCACAGCATCCTGACCTGTCATCGCATCGACCACGAACAGGGTTTCGGTCGGGTTTACCGCCTTCTTGATGGCAGCGATCTCGTCCATCATCTCCTGATCGACCGCCAGACGTCCCGCTGTATCGACAATCACTACTGAAATGCCTTCAGCCTTGGCTTTGGCGACAGCATTGCGTGCTATCTGAACCGGATCCTTCACGCCTTCTTCGGTGTAAACCGGAACGCCGGCCTGCTCGCCCATGACCTTCAACTGGTCGATGGCTGCAGGACGATATACGTCGCAGGCTGCGAGGAGCACTTTCATTCCGCGCTTGGATTTGCAGAGGTTCGCAAGTTTCGCTGTGAATGTGGTCTTACCAGAACCCTGAAGACCGGAAATCAGGACAATGCCCGGATTGCCTTTCACGTCAATGTCCTGGGCTCCGCTGCCGATAAACTCGGCCAGTTCGTCATGGACGATCTTGACCATCATCTGCTGAGGCTTGACGGCTGTGAGGACGTTCTGTCCCATCGCCTTGTCTTTCACGCGGTCGCAGAATTCTTTGGCGACTTTGTAGCTGACATCGGCGTCGAGGAGTGCCTTGCGGATATCCTTGACTGTCTCAGCGACATTGATTTCTGTTATTTTTCCTTCTCCTTTGAGAATCTTGAATGACCTCTCGAGTCTTTCTGATAGGTTTTCGAACATATGTTATTCTATTTTTTATTTCAATTTCAAATCATCCGAGAACACTGCCGGGGCAAGGTCCCGAAGGTTGTAGCGGCTGCTCATCACGCTTCCGTAGGCGCCTGTGCTGCGGATGGCGAGGATGTCGCCTCGCTTGCTGTAAGGCAGTTCGCGGCCTTCGCCCCAAACGTCGCTGGATTCGCAGACGGGACCTACGATATCGTAAAGTCGCTCGCTTTCAATCCCCCCGTCGCAAATACCCGGACCTGGCCGGTCGTCTGATGACGACTTGCTTGCGTAATATGCGGAGAGGTTCTCGATCTTGTGGTAGGCACCGTAGAGGGCGGGGCGGATGAGGTCGTTCATGCCGGCATCCATGATGAGGAACGTCTTCGTCTCACCGCTTTTCACGAAGAGCACACGCGTGATCAGCGAACCGCATTGCGCCACCATCGAGCGGCCCGGCTCAATGCTCACACTCTGTTCCGGCCTGCGCCTCAACTTCTTGTCAATGATACTGAACCATTTCTCGAAATCCGGCACCGGGTTCTCATCCGGCTCATCATAATCCACACCAAGACCGCCGCCAAGGTCGATGCTGCCCACTTCCATCCCGTGCGCCTCGAACCATTCCACAATCTCCGCAGCCCTCTCGCACTCAAGCGAATATACAGGCTCCACGTCAGTAATCTGCGAACCGATATGAAAATGCAAACCCTTGAAATCCAATGCTTTGCTGCCCTTCAGAATATCGATCGCCGCCTCGAACTCGTGACGGGAGATACCGAACTTGTTCTCATACAGGCCTGTGGTCACGTACCTGTGCGTGTGCGCGTCAATGTTGGGATTTATACGCAGGGAAACATTGGCCCGAACCCCTTTCGAGGCAGCGAGGGCATCGATCACCTGCATTTCCATCAGAGACTCGACATTGAAACAGCCGATTCCCAGATCAAGCGCGTCTGAAATCTCCTTATCCGACTTTCCGACTCCGGCAAACACGATCGAAGACCGTGCAAAACCGCTCTCCACCGCATATTTCACCTCATTGCCGCTCACGCAGTCAGCGCCGAACCCCTTGGATGCGATATAACTGACCAGACGCGGCTCCACATTGGCCTTCAAAGCATAATGCGCACCTATTCCGTATCTTTCCGACAAAGATGCAGCAAGTTTTACAGTCTTGCGGAATACATCCATATCGTAATACCAGAAAGGTGTCGCAAGTTCCTCCACCCTACCGAAATCATTGAACTTGAGCATAAATCTTCCAATAAAAGCCGAACAAATTGCAAAATTACTCAAAAAAACATAACTTCGCACAAAATTTCGGGGAGTATAGTTTCACGCCCCGACTTAGGATAACTGTAAATTAAAAGTTGGAAATGGAAAAAGGACCAATTTCAAATTTCATCACCCACAATTACCGTCACTTCAACTCGGCTAGCCTTGTTGACGCTGCGAAAGCTTATGAAGAACTTCTCGCAAAAGGCGGAAAGATGATGTTGGCAATGGCCGGCGCCATGAGTACAGCCGAGCTCGGACTTTCACTTGCTGAAATGATCCGTCAGGACAAGTTCTCCATCGTATGCTGCTCAGCAAACAACCTTGAAGAGGACATCATGAATCTTGTAGCACACTCTCACTATTACAGAGTGCCTGGTTACAGAAACCTCACCGCAGAGCAGGAGCAGGAACTTCTGAACAACCACTACAACCGTGTTACCGACACCTGCATCCCTGAAGAGGAGGCATTCCGCCGTCTCGAGGGCGCACTCGTAGATGTATGGAACAAGGCAAAGGCAGAAGGCAAGAGATACCTTCCTTACGAATATATTTACCAGATCCTCAGAAGCGGCGTTCTCGAAAAATACTATGAGATCGACCCTAAGGACAGCTGGGTACTCGCTGCTTGCGAAAAGAACATTCCTATCATCTGCCCTGCATGGGAAGACTGCACCACAGGAAACATCTTCGCAGCACACTGCATCAAGGGCGAATTCACACCGGATCTCGTAAAGAACGGTATCGAGACAATGCTCTTCCTCGTTGACTGGTACAAGAAGAATGCTGTAGGCGCAGGCGTAGGATTCTTCCAGATCGGTGGCGGTACAGCAGGTGACTTCCCTATCTGTGTCGTTCCGATGATGGAGCAGGACCTCCAGTGGCACGGCACTCCGCTCTGGTCATATTTCTGCCAGATCTCAGACAGTACCACATCTTACGGTTCATACTCAGGAGCTGTTCCTAATGAGAAAATCACTTGGGGCAAGCTCGCGCCTGAGACACCTAAGTTCATTGTGGAGTCAGACGCTACCATCGTAGCACCTCTTATCTTCGCATACGTTCTCGGATGGTAATTCATTCTTGAGACATAAAATATTACGGGACTGATTCTCATAAATCAGCCCCGTTTTTTATCTCGATATGTAACCCTCACTACTGGTGAGCAGGCCTCAGCAAGTCAAGAACGACCTTCACAGGATTGAACGTATCCAGCGGAACTTCCACGAAGCTGGTATTCCAGTCGCTCATCGAGCCGTTCCACAAGCCGGGGAGCTCAAGAGCCTTAAGTTCACGTCCCTGATAACTCTTGGAACTGATGAAGCCGGCATCCTCATCCACATAATCCAGAAGATTGAACTTCTCACCCTTATAATTCCTGATGCAGCAGACGAGGTCCACCGGATTGAAATGGGTGGCGTGGGCGAGAATATCCCGGGACCGGTCATCATTCATATTTATCTGCACGCTCTCGAGAATCTGGAGATTTGAGGAGCCGTCCTTACCTGCGATTACAAACGGGCCTCCGCCAGGTTCACCCTGGTTGCGCACCATACCGCAGACACGAATCGGCCTGTTCAGCTTGGACCTGAGCAACTCCACCCTGTCCTCGATACTGCGTGTCAGAGGCAGCTGAATGCAAAGCTCGGCGTCCAGGAAAGACTCCACCTTGTCGCAAAGCTGGCGGCAGGCATCTGACTTGACATCGGAGATGACATCGAACTGATGCAGGTAAGAGAATATCTTGTCCCTGAGTTCCAGGCACTTGCCCATAAGAACCTTCTTGTACTTGGCAGTAACCGGGAGGAAACGCTCATTGGACACATTGTCGATATTCTTGATGGAAACCAGCTCGTCATCCAGTTCATTGAGATTATAGATCAATGCCCCATGACCTGCCGGTCTGAACAGAAGCTCACCATCCTCGTCACGGAAAGGCCTGTTCTTCAGATCCACAGCAACAGTGTCGGTGGACTTGTTCTGGAAAGTGAACGAGATATTGAACTTGACCCCGTATTTCTTCTCATAAACAGCCTTCACCTCATCCAGAGCCTGCTCGAACAACGGCTGGAACTCAGGCGATATCGTGAAAATGATATTGGCGGAGCCGTCCGCATTCCGCATATACTCCTGAGCCTCGACAAGATGCTCCGCAAATGCAGTACGGCATTCGTCAGCATATCTGTGGAAACGGATAACGCCCTTAGGCTTGGAACCGTAGCCCAATCCCTTGTCTGTCAGCACTTTCTCAGCAACATCCTTTCTATAATCCGCAGAATCTTCAGGCTCACCGAACATTGACTCAGTATAGAAAGCGAAATCCTTTATCCGGCCTGCGAGCTGTCCGACAGGCGAATCCGTACCAGGATCGCCGCCGTCCTCGAGAGCGGCAAACCCGGAAAATATATCCTTGAACATTCTGGAAGCAGCACCTGAAGCAGGCACGAACTTGCACTTGCCGTGCACAGAGGCATTGTCACAATAAGCCACGGCAGCATCAGCCTCTTCCGGAGTCAGCACCTTGATTCCACGATGTGGAGTCGCAGGCGAAACAATGTTCATCCACGGAAAGCCTTTCTTGAAACGCTCCACCTGAGCTTCCACTGTCCTGACTGAAGAGCCACGCTCCTCGATTTTTCTAACATCTTCTTTCTCAAACATATAGCTATCAGTTTTAGTCAATATAAACTTCTCTGCGATATTTGTATTCCGACCTCAGCTTGTCGAAATCTTCAGGATTCAGCCTGAGCATGAAATCGTCCGTGAAAATCGGATAATTGTACTGCAGCATTGCCGCAATCTCTCCCTGTCCGAGCCCCTTCAAATCGAGCTTTACCGCCTCATTTTCAGGCAGATCAGTCTTCGGGAAGAACTCATACAGAGCAGTGATCCCGAAATAGTGGGCAACAGCGCGCACAGCCGCTGCAGTACCGTTCTGCTTGCCCTGATACGAATAACCGGCAATATGCGGAGTCGCTATCGCAGCCATATCCATCAGATCCCTGTCGATATCAGGCTCATGATTCCAGGTGTCGATTATGACCGGACCGAGCTTCGGCATGGCCTCCTTCAACGCCTCATCACACACCACCTCACCTCTCGAAGCATTGATAAAGAACGCTCCCGGCTGCATCAGCGAGAAGAAATGCCTGTCCGCCATTCCCCGCGTCGTCTCATTGAGCGGAGTGTGCATCGTGACAATCTGCGAATTCGCCAGAAGATACTCCAGATCGCAGAAACCGAACGGGCCTTCCGCCTCAGCACGTGGAGGGTCGCATTTGAGAATCTTGAAGCCCAAAGCCAGTCCCATCCTCTCTATCAATGAACCCACATGTCCCACTCCGACAATTCCGATAGTGTCGCCCTCCAAGTTGATCGCCCTGCGCGAAGCCAGTCCGTACAATGCAGAGAAAACATACTCCATCACTCCCCCGGCATTGCAGCCCGGAGCATTCCTTACGGTAATTCCATGGGCGTCGCAATAAGGAAAGTCAATGTGGTCCGTACCGATGGTGGCCGTGGCAATGAACTTCACCGCCGAGCCGTCCAACAATTCCGCATTGCACTTGGTCCTGGTCCTGATGACCAGAGCATCTGCATCTTTCACATCCGCAGCGCAGATATCCTCCCCGGGGATGTACTTCACATTGGCATACGGCTCGAAGACACCCTCCATAAAAGGGATGGCGCTGTCGGCCACGATATTAAATTTAGGTTTAGGTTCCATTCGGTTCCTCCAATATATTTATTTCAATATCAATATTTTAAGCGGTTCGCGTCCTTTCAGTCCATTATACAGGGGATCGGCCTTCACTTCATTGTTTATCGCCTCAACTATGGCCAACCTGTTATAAAACAGCTGGTTACGCACTACAGAAGAAGAAATGGAGCAGTAAAGCGTCCCGTTCTTCATCGACTTGGACAATGTATATGGACCGGCTCCGGTCACCTTGTCCCACGCCCTCATCACCAGCTGCTCATCCATTCCCGAAGACAGATGCATTATCCTCAACATCTGCGGAAGGATTTCTCCCAGCTGCGAAGGGTCCTTGCGTTCCAATGACAGACTCTTTCCCTTGTACCTCATCAGATTTCCTCCCTTCTGAAATTGCCTTCCGACGTTTCGAAGTAGGCCCTGTCGTCAGTTATGCTGTCCACAATGCCTGCAAGCCGCACCTTGTTGCTGTCCGTAATGAATATCTGTCCGAAATCATTGCCGGCCACCATAGCTAAAAGCGCGGAAGTCCTGTCCATATCCAATTTGTCGAAAACATCATCAAGAAGCAGCATCGGAGGTACTCCGAAACAGTTCTTCATCAGTTCGTACTGCGCGAATTTCAATGACACCAGAAACGACTTCTGCTGTCCCTGCGAGCCGCAGCGCCTGATGGAATGACCGTCCATACTGAAAATCAGGTCATCCCTCTGGGGCCCCGCCGAAGTGTAGCCGAGAGCCATATCCTTGTTCCGCACCGATGCGAGCACATCTGCAAGACCTCCCTTCTCCATATCCGACTTGTAAGAGATGCCTACCGCTTCCCTGCCGCCGGACAATGACTCATAATAACGCTGCACCACTCCGGACAGTTCCTCTATGAAGGCCTTGCGTTTCTCGAATATACGGGAGGCGTAGGATTCCATACGTCCGTCCATGACCTCCAGGAAATAGATATCAGTAGAGTCTGTTTTCAATGCTGCGTTTCTCTGGCTGAGCAGACGGTTATACTGCTGGACATCAGACAGATATGTCTTGTCCATCTGAGACAGCACCATATTCAGGAAACGCCTGCGGTCCTCGCCCGAGTCACTGACCAGTGAAATGTCGTCCGGAGACACCATCACCACCGGCAGTTCACCTATATGTTCGGATATACGCTGATAAGGCTTGTCATCACGGCGCAGTCTCTTCTCCCCTTTCGAAGCGACCTTTATAGAGAATCTCGAGCGCAACTGATTCTGCATCAAGTATGTACCTGATATGGAAAAGATGTCCGCCCCATAACGGAAATTGTCCTTCTCCGATGTACGGAAAGCGCTCTTGGTCATTGACAGGTACCAGATGGCATCGAGAAGATTCGTCTTGCCCTCCCCGTTGCCGCCGGATATGCAGTTTATATTGGCAGAGAACTCGAGTTCCGCCAATGCAATGTTCCTATAGTCCTGAACTACAAGTTTTTCCAGTATCGCCATCCCGCCGTGATAGATTATCCAAGCAAAGATAATTCATTTCATTGACTTTTCCGAACAACTGCCGCCACTATATATAAAAGGAGGGCGACCTGACAGGCCACCCCCACTCAAATAGGTTAGAAGTTGTTATCTTGGTATCTGCGCTCCGCATCCTGGAACTGCACCGAATACGTCGAGAGCCTTCTGCCATGGATAACGGTTGAAGTACATGGATACTGAAGATGTCATAGTACCGGTCATATTCATTCCCATTGCCGAACGGAAAGTGTTGGCTGCGGAATTCGGATTATATGACGTGGTCTCCTTGTAGGAAACGCTCAGGAAACCGTTCAGGTAAGCCTCGTCAATCTTGCCCTTGAAGAGGGCCGGATCGGTGAGCGACTTGTTGCCGCTGCTCTCTGCAATAGCCTCTACATCATCGAAATCCTCCACCTTGACTCTGGTGAGCATGCCGCCTCCAGGGATGGTCAGGTCAGTGATACGGTTCAGGAAGAAGATATTGTTCTTCACGGCATCGTGACGTTTGGCCTCGCGGTTCGCGTCGCTGTCAATGTGAGTCCTGTCAAGACCTGCGAAAATGGTCAGACCGATGATGTTGTTCTCGAGAGTACAGCTTGTGCCAGGCTGGAACCTGAAGCCGAAGCCCTGAGACTGGAGATCCTTGGTGTAAGACCATACGAAAAGCACGGTATTGTTGCGGAAATTCACCTTGGTAATGGCATTAGGATCCGGTCCGCGTACATCCATCGTGGTCACGCGGTTGTTTATGAACGCGCAGTTGTCCACTGTCAATGAACCTTTCAGAAGGCCGCAAATGGTGGTGTTAGGACCATTCACGAAAGTACAGTTACGCACGAAGACATTGAGATTGTTCACCTTGCCGGCAACGCCGTCGAAATAGATGAAGTAAGTCTCCTGGGTATATACTTCCTTGTTTTCGAGGTTAGGACCGCCCTGTCCCTTGGAACCTTCACGCATCATGAAAGGAGTTTCCACTCCCTCCGGCCAGCCTTCGCCACGGAGATTGTAGCCGATGGCATTGCCCTTGTTGAACACGAAACCGTCGATCACGAGGGTAGAGGCAGGTTTTTCAATGCTGCGGATCTGGATAGTTCCGCGTCCCTGTGAAGAGCCGTTGGAATTGTCATCCGGAGCAATGGTCATAAGATATTTGAGAACATCACGCTCGGAGAAATCCGCATTGTAGCCGCCCATAATCACGAGTGGCTTGTCAATGATGATATTGCCCTTGTTCAGGAGGCCGAAATAGTTGCCTTCCGCAACTCTGATTTCAGAGCCATCAGAAGCCAGATCAATGGCCTTTTGGATGTTCTTTACCGCTGTTGAAGGACTGAGTCCGTCATTCTTGTTGGAGCCGCTGCGAGACACATAATATGTCGGGCCTGAAGCTCTCGGCACAGCCACAGCACCTGATGATGCTGAGCCGGCATTGTCCACTGCCGTATTCACTTTCTCTGTAGCGTTATTTGCCGCATCCTTCAGTTTCTTCAGAAAACCCTGACCGTTTGAAGGTGTCGTCAAAGCCAAAAGCGATACTGTCAGCGCGACGGTTTTCAATAATGTGGTATTTCTCATAAACAAGAACTGTTAAAAGTAATAGTTGAGCGAGACATTGAAGCCAATGTTTTCAGTTCCATAGAGAACAGCGCTGCTGCCCGGGCTTACAAGGTCATTGTACTGCTCCACTCCTCCTGTCTTGGAAGAGAAGCCTTCGAACTTGGTCCAGGTCTGAGGCTGGAAAATGAACATCACAGGAGTGAAGGTCATGGCACCTGCAAGAGAAATGCGGCCGGTCATGAACCACTCCACACCCATATCGGCATTGATACCGATACCGTGGATATAACCTACATTGTAACGTCTTGTCGGACGGGCATACGCAATGCCGAGCTGCGACTGGAAGTCATTGAGTGTAGGGTTTTTGGCACCCGCAGGAGCCGGACGCGTCATAGGCATTGACGAAGGCACGCGGTTTTCCGGTGTCATGGCGTTGCCGTACTTGAAATTCAGACTTCCGCCGGCGATGGCATAGGTGAGGCCGAATCCCGCAGAGAAGCGGAGAGGGCCTTTTCCTGCCAGATACTGCATACCGACAGAGAGGCTACCGCTGTTGAGATTGGACAGCACCGCATCCGCAACCTGATTCTTGGAATCCGGATTGACAGCCTTGGCGAGGTCATCGTCCACATATTCACGGTAATTGATGTGGCTTCCGTTGAGACCGAGCGTGGCACGGACCGCCCAATTGTCACTCAGGTAATATCTTACGCGGAATGCTGCCAGAGGATCCTGCGAAAGGATGAACATCTGCTTGCTGGACGTTGCCATCCCTTCGATGAAATCACCGGCGAAATCACCATTGTCCGGCTGCATTTTCAGCCGATACGAGAGAGTCGCAGGGTTGAAAGTGACACCGATGGACCAATCGCCGCGCTTTGGTGAGAAATGGGGAGCCTTGTCAGAGTACACATGGTTGCACGTGATACGCTTGCCTTCAGGGACATTGCTCTCCCCCTGCGCTTTCGCACCCACGGATGCCAATGTCAATGCCGCAAGACTCAATATCAGAATTTTTTTCATTATAAAGTCGATTAAATGTTAGTTGTTGAAATTCAGACATGCAGACATCTGTCATGCAAGACATGAAGAGCATTACGGCTGAACAAGTCCAGGCTTGGAAATATATGCAGCAGGTTTCATGTCAAGCTGGAAATAGGCTGCAGTGCCACAAGTAACCGATTTGGCAACCTCCGCATGGAAATACGTGTTGCCGGTGTGTTTGTCTGTTTTGCCTGTTTCTGATGCTTCTGACTGTGACATTGCGGAGCATTCCACTTTGATTTCCAGATTCTGGCCTACAGGACATCCGATAGTGGTCTCGAAATATCCGTTAGGGAGAGTCTTGATGGCTTTCAATGCATATTCTACATTTCCCTTGTCATCTTTCTGTCCATAGAAAACATTCACATCCAGACCTACACCTGCAGGAACCGGATCTTTGCCTGTAGGAACGAATCTCACGTGACCGCAGACAATGCTCTTCACCGGAAGGTTGGCTTCCGTAAGGTCAGTAGGGTCCACATTCTCGCAGGACACACAGGCTGTTCCTGCCAATGATACTATAACCAGGAGACATGCAAGACCTTTCATCTTGGCGATGGACATTTTCCTGAATTCCTTGAGCATCGGTTCCAATGCGAGGGAAGCTTTTCGTGCGCGCAATCCTGCCGCCTTGTTTCCCTTCTTCTCCTGTGCTGTAGCGTCGCGAAGCATCGACTCCGCCGCCTTCTTGATTTGTTTCAAAAGTTCTTCCATAATAAAGTGTGTATTAATTGATTAACTCTTTTAATTATAACTTATATCTATAGTTTTCGTATTGCCGAAATCATCGAAAAGAACCACCCTAGTCGGACTGGAAGCCGTACTGCTCACAGGATTAAATCTCACATAGTTAGCGTGGTACATTGAGTATTCGGATTGTTCTCCTACAGAATTAGTGATTCTGGCCTCAGGAAAATAATAATACACTTGATAAGAAAGCGTCCAACGTATTGTAACATACGGTGTTTCCCCAGGACGCGGAGGAGTAACATTAAGATAAAGTCGCTCGTCTTTGCCATTATTATATTTTACCTCATCTGAGTGACTATAGCCGCCCGAATGAGTAGTAACTCTAAATATAGTAGATGAATCAAATTTCACGAGCTCACGTATATAGAACAGATTATACAATGATGTCCCATAATCATCCTTAACAGTAATCCCGTATTGTTCTGGAGCATCGTCTCGCGGCGGATATCCATTTACAAAAACACTAAACACATTGTACTTCTCATATGAAGGAGAAAAATCATTTACGTATTGGTTGTTCTTACTCTTTTCTATCGCAGATGCCCAAACTTGATAGTAATAAGCTTTATCTACAACAGGTGCCCCCGTTTCAGATGTCGCAATTTTAATTTTAGTCGAAATATTAGGTCTCAATGGCACCCCAGATGTAGCTTCTTTCCAACCACTATTGGTCGGATTCAATTCAGTATAACTATAATAGAGTTTCGCACCCTTTGGGAAATGAAACGCGGCAGATTGAATATTCAGAGTCTGTTCCTGTCCTATTTCATCCTCCACAGTGATAGTCACAGATTCCATCTTTTTATTAGGCGTAAATTCGAAATATGAGATAATAGTGTTGGCATTATTAGCCGAAATATTTACACTTCCATAAGAATTCAGTTTTTCCAAACCGGACCATTTCAGCCCAGCAAGTGTAACAGGCACTTTTTTATTTCCGTAAAGTGCCACCACTGCTTTGTTACCGATATCCACTTTCGCATCTTCGTAGAACATTTGGCTGTTCACTTTGGCGCCCAATGCGTTTCTGCCGAAAGCTATCGGACTGTAGATGATGATCTTATGCTTTAGTTGATTGCCGGCATCATCAGTGCATACAAGGGTTGCCGTCTTGCTGCCGCTGAAAGTAGTAGTAGAAATCGGAGCGACGACAACACCGCTGGCACCAACTGGGGAAAGACTGCATTCACACGAAGGAGATTCGATTGTCCACTTGAAATTAGTGAATGTGGTGAGGTAATTTCCGGAAGCATCCATAAGGCCGAACCCTGCATCGTTTCTGCCGTCATATGATGCACGGATTGTCGTGCTTTCACCTACAGGCTCAATCTTACCATTCACCAGGATACAGATCTTCGTCCCCGCCGAGAATGAAGCCTTGGATACCCTGACAGTGAATTTACGCGTATTCTCACCGCTTTCGTCGGTCGCTGTGATTTCAGCGGAACCATACTCGCCAAATGTCCGGATCTCCGCCATTGGAGAGAATCCTGTTCCGTCACTTGTTGCCGGAACCACCTTGGCTACGGATTCATTGCTGCTGGTCCAGACGGCATTCACCGCCGGAAACATCTGAACCGCCAGCATGGCTTCTCTGGCCATTTCCTCCACATCATTTACAGGAGTTTCCGTATATATCCGGCAAATCTTCGTATCGGATGTAAAATCATGCTTCTGTCTGGTGATGGTAAAGGTTTTCGTATAGACATTGTCATCCTCTTTCAGAGATACGGATACCTTGGTAGCCCCGACCTCGGACTTCTCCTCGAGATTAAGGATAATCTTACTTTCGCTGCGTTTATGTTTGGTTATGGAAACGATTCCCGAATTTTCATTATTAACCTCCACCGAAGATTCCAGAAGTTCGCCGCCATCTAATCTGATCATTTCAATGTAGCGTATTCCCTCATATGTAGGCATCCCGATATCAGTGATGTCGAAAGAGTCATCGTTCAGAATCTCCACATAACCGCTTTCACCTGATATTGATCTCCTCATGAGCTTGAAGATTGCAGGATAGACCGTAACCTCGATTTGCTGTGACGCGTCCGAATTATTATAAGGAGTCACCGTGATCTTGCATCCTCCCTCTTTCTTGGCATTGACAAAAGCCTTCCCGCTTTCAATGACGACTTCTGCGATTTCCGGGTTGTCCGATTTCCATTCCAGCGACGCGGCATTGGCCTTGGCAGGTTCCACTGTCAGCTTTATAGGCGTCGGCATGTCCGTGTAGGCGTTCATTGATTTCGGGACGCTGAAACTGGTGACCGGAATCGGCACCACCTGCACGTCCAGGGTAGCCGAGACGTTGCCGCATTTGACAGTGATGACGGTATTTCCCGGCGCAATGGCTGTCACTTGGCCGTTGAACACTTCCGCTATGTTTGTATCAGAAGAGGACCATTCCATGACTGCAGTAGCCGCCGCACTCTCAGGAACAGTGGCATACATTATATACCCAGTCTGGCCTTGGGAAAGGACCATGGACGCTGATGCAGGATCCACGAAATATATCTTTTCGAGGGTATCACCTCCCCCTTTTTCCTTTTTGCAGGAAAATGCGCATGCAAGCGACAGGAGTACTGCGACTGCTGACGTAAAGTGCCGCATTGGATTTTGGATAATTTTAGGTATCATGATAAATCTGTATTTTTAGTTTTGGGCTAAGCTTATCGCCATTTATAACGTTTTTGCAAATGTAGAGCATCGGAACATTGAAACCTATAGGTAATTATACGTATTTTTCATTACGTAGGTAATCTCAAATCCGACTTTTTTTCACAACTGCCACATAAAAAGGCATTTTTTTATTTCCGAAAAACCATTGATTTTTATTAGATTTGCGATTACGGTCTGACGGACCACCACAATACAAGAAAAACTGATGAACAAGATACTCACGATACTGATAACGGTTCTGACAGCGCTTAACCTTCAGGCCGCAGACGTTGACTCACTTTTCACCCGATGGGAAAGCCTTACCGGAAGCCGGCGCGTGCGTACCGGTAATGAGCTTCTGGAGTTAGGCTACAGGGAGGGCATCATCCCGGAAAAACACACATACGGAAGAAGCCAGGCCATAGAATCCGAAGCGCGGATCTATGATATGATGTCGTGTTGGTATTTTGCCAATGACAAGTTCGACGAGGCATTGTCCGTGGCGCTCATGGCATTGCCCCTGTGCGAAAAATGCGATGACGAGACTCTGCTTGGCGACTGTATCAACAATATCGGTATCATCTACCAGCGCAAGGGAATGTTCGGTCAGGCCATAACCTATATGGAACGCGTTTACAGGCTGGACCTGAAATCAAAGAACAAGAGCGGAATGAGTTCCACGATGAACAATCTCGCTACTCTGTATCTCGCGACCGGTCAGGCCGAGACAGCATTGGGCTATGTCCTGCCGGCGATTGACATCGAAAGGGAAAGCGGTGACAGACAGCGGCTTGCGATCAGGCTCGGTCTCGCCTCTGACATATGGCTCGAAATGGGACACAGTGAGAAAGCATTGTCCTGCGTGGAAGAGGCATATCAGCTGGACAGCCAGGACAAGCGGGAAGGTAAGGCCGCGATCAGACTTTCCCAGAAAGCGGCGGTGCTGATTGCCAGAGGGGAAGACATTGAAGCTGAAAATGCATTCTCAAGGCCATCCCTATCTTGGAGCAGAAAAACAATATCACGTCTCTGGCCATCTGTTACAACCAGCTGGGGCATCTTTACTATAAGTCGGAGCTCTACAAGCAGGCCGAGAAAACTTACAGGCAGGCCAGCGAATATGCATTGAAATCCGGAAGCGACTATGTCAGAAAGAAGGCGCTGAGCGGTCTGTGGCTATGCCAGAAGCATCTTGGCAGGCTGTCGGACGCTCTGGAGACTCTTGAACAATACACCCATCTTTCAGAGAAGATTTCCGAGGACAGGGCAGACTCGGCCGTGGAGAATTTCCGGGTAAGGTACGAGACGAAGGAAAAAGAGGAGAACCTGATCCGTGAGCAGGAAATGTCCAAGACCAGATTTGCCATAATGATGTGCCTGGGTGTTTTCTGCATAATGCTGGCCATTCTGCTGGCTCTGTCATGGAGAATGCTCATCATCAGACGCCGCCAGGCAAGGATCCTGACCAAGAACGACGAGGTGAAGAGCAAGCTGCTGTCGCTGGTGCCGACGATAAAGGACAAGCCTGAGGCTGCCCAGCTTAAGGAGATTGTCAATGATATAGAGACGATGGATGATGTTCCGAAGATGACCAGCCGCGAGCTCGAGGTCATCAGGTTGTGCTGCGAAGGCAGGACGTCCAAGGAAATTGCCGGCAGGCTCAATGTCTCCGTCCGTACTATCGACACTCATAAGAGCAACATTTTCAAGAAGTTGAATATCTCAAGCACGGTGGAACTGGTCAGATACGCCGCGAAGGCCGGTCTTTATACTCCTAATGTATCCGGCCACGATGACACGCCTGACGCTTCAAAACAGCCTAATTCATAAAAACATTGTGAATTTCCCGTAATTTTTATACATTTGCGGACTATTATGCGCTTGCCGCATTGAAACGAAATAAAAAACATAAGAAAATATGGCACAAGAAACTCTTAAAGATCAGGAGAGACTGCAGAACGAGCAGGTTGCAGAAAAAGTATCTTCTGTGGAAAAATTCTTCAATGAAAACAAAAAAATCATTTGGGGCTGTCTCGGCGCAGTCATCGTAGTCGGTGTTGCAGTTCTGTGCTACCAGAAGTTCTACGCTCAGCCGCAGAAAGCTGAGGCTGCAGAGCAGATGTATCAGGCAGAAGCCAATTTCCGCGCCCAGAACTATGACCTCGCACTCAACGGAGACGGAAACGTGCTCGGTTTCAGCCAGGTCATTGACCAGTACGGCTCTCATGCCGGTGCTGCTGCGTATTTCTATGCAGGTGTGTGCGAACTTCAGCTCGGCAAATTCGAGGAGGCCCTCTCCTACCTCAGCAAATACAACGGAAAGGATGAGATTCTGAAGGCAAGAGCGCTTGCATGCAAGGGTGACGCTTATGCAGGACTCGAGAAATACAAGGAAGCTGTAGGATGCTACGAGAAGGCTGCAGGTGTTGTGGACAATATGTTCGCTGCCGCTTATCTTCTGAAGGCGGGTGTCGCATGCGAGGAACTCGGTGATGACGCCAAGGCTCTTTCTTTCTACAAGAAGATCAAGGACCAGTATCCTCAGTCAATGGAAGGCTACGATATCGACAAATATATCAGCAGAATAGAGAACAAATAGATTATGGGAAGAGCTTTTGAGTTCAGAAAAGAGAGAAAGATGAAGCGTTGGGGCCACATGGCCAAGACCTTCACCAAAATCGGAAAAGAAATTACTATCGCTGTCAAGCAGGGCGGTCCTGATGTGATCGGCAACCCTCGTCTCCGTGCGCTCATCGCAGAGGCAAGAAACGAGAACATGCCTAAGGACAATATCGAGAGAGCCATCAAGAAGGCTACCGACAAGAGCCTCGGTGATTTCAAGGAGGTTACTTTCGAGGGTTACGGCCCGTTCGGTGTCGCTTTCCTTGTTGAGACTGCTACAGACAACAATACCAGAACAGTGGCCAATGTCCGCAGTTATTTCACCAAATGCGGCGGCACGCTCGGAACAAGCGGAAGCGTAAGCTTCATGTTCGACCACAAGTGCGTGTTCAGAATCAAGTACCAGGAAGGTCTTGACATCGATGAACTCCAGCTTGCACTTTGCGACTACGATGATGACCCTGAGGTGTTCATCGAGGAGCAGGAGGATGAGGACGAGAACATCACCAAGAACGTAGTGATCTACGGTGCCTACGAGTCTTACGGCGGTATCCAGAAGTTCATCGAGGACAATGGATACGAGCTCGTATCCGGAGGTTTCGAGAGGATTCCGAACACTGAACTGAAGGATGTAACTCCTGAGCAGCGCGAGACATTGAACAAACTCACCGATCTTCTCGAGAACGATGACGATGTCACCAACGTTTACAGCTTGATGAAACCGGCAGAGGAATAATTCGTCTGCACGACAATAAATAAAGGATTCACCCCGACTGAGATTCGTTTCAGCCGGGGTCGTTTTTTGCACATTCGCATTTGGACGAAATAATTGTTATATTTGCAGGTTAATATATTAGAGGGGTTTGAAGCCTTCGAACAAGCGACGTCCCTCGAATTTAAGCGAACGTTCAGCAAGTAAACACCTTGCGAGACGTTGGATAGAGTATAACTTAATAATTATATACAGCACAAATGAGTATCCAGCAGGATAATATCAAGAAACTGGTCGAGCGCAGAGCGGCAGCCGCTATGGGCGGTGGACAGAAACGCATCGATGCACAGCACCAGAAAGGAAAACTCACTGCGCGTGAGAGAATAGCATTGCTCCTGGACGAGGGCAGCTTCGAAGAATTCGACATGTTCGTACAGCACCGTTGCACGAATTTCGGAATGGAGAAACAGCACTTCGACGGAGACGGAGTGGTTACCGGACAAGGAACTATCGACGGAAGACTGGTTTATGTCTTCGCACAGGACTTCACGGTATCCGGAGGTTCTCTCGGAGAAGTTATGGCGCAGAAAATCTGCAAGGTTATGGATATGGCCACGAGAAACGGTGTGCCATGCATCGGCCTGAACGACTCGGGCGGTGCCAGAATTCAGGAAGGAATCAATTCATTGGCAGGATTCGGTGAAATTTTCGAAAGGAACATCCTCTCTTCAGGTGTGGTTCCACAGATTTCAGGAATTTTCGGACCTTGCGCCGGCGGAGCAGTCTATTCACCGGCATTGACCGACTTCACCATCATGGTGAAGAACACTTCTTACATGTTCCTTACAGGCCCGGCAGTGGTCAAGAGCGTGACCGGCGAGACAGTGTCCTCTGAAGACCTTGGCGGTGCGAGCGTTCATGCCACCAAGAGCGGTGTGGCACATTTCGCGGCAGAGAACGATGAGGACGGTATCCGCATCATAAAGGAGCTCCTCAGCTACATTCCGCAGAACAATATGGAGGAGGCTCCGGTTGTTCCGACCAATGACCCTGTCAGCAGGACTGACGATGCATTGAACGAAATCATCCCGGACAATCCGAACAAGGCCTACGACATGTACTATGTCATCCGCAGCATTGTCGATGACGGCAAATTCTTCGAGGTGCACCAGTCATATGCGAAGAACATCATCGTGGGATTTGCCCATATGAACGGACGCAGCGTAGGTATCGTGGCCAATCAGCCGAAATATCTCGCAGGCGTATTGGACATCAATGCTTCCAGAAAGGCGGCGCGTTTCGTTCGTTTCTGCGATGCCTTCAACATTCCTCTTGTCACTCTGGTTGACGTGCCTGGCTTCCTCTGCGGAACCCAGCAGGAATACGGAGCCATCATTGCCAATGGAGCGAAACTCCTCTATGCATATGGCGAGGCTACGGTTCCTAAGGTGACAGTGACATTGAGAAAATCATACGGCGGAGCACATATCGTGATGAGCTGCAAGCAGATACGTGGTGACATAAATTACGCCTGGCCTTCTGCCAACATCGCAGTCATGGGTGCTGACGGTGCCGTGCAGATTCTTTACGGCAAGGAAATCAAGGCCGTGGAAGACCCTGCCGAGCAGGCTAAGCTTGCAGAGGAGAAGAAAAATGAGTACAACGATCTCTTCTGCAATCCTTATCAGGCAGCCAAGATGGGCTACATTGACGATATCATTGAACCGAGAAACACGAGATTCCGCGTTATCCGCGCATTGGAGCAGCTCGCCGGCAAGAAGCAGACTCTTCCAGCCAAGAAGCACGACAATCTTCCACTATAAAGCAGACGGACAATGAAACGTATATTATTGACAATCAGTACAATCCTTGCGTTTTCGATAGGTTCCGCCCTGGGTCAGAATGTCAGTGACCTGATAATTTCAGAGGTTCTGGCAGAGCCGGACAGCACCGGCATCGTGGATGACTACGGAAGACGTAACGGATGGATTGAGATTTTCAACAAGTCTCAAGGGACGGTCAATTTCGGCGGCTGTTTCCTGTCCAATGACAGGAACGACCTGAAAATGAGCCTGATCCCGAAAACTGACAGCAGGACCAGAATAGGTCCTCGCCAGACGATTCTGTTCTACGCAAGCGGAAACGGTAAGGAGGGTACGTTCTATGCCGATTTCAAGGTAGCGAAAGGCTCTACAGTCTATCTGGTCAGCAATGACGGCCGCACCGTTATCGACTCTCTTGAAGTTCCGGCAACACTCCCTGCAGGCAAATCCGTAATCAAACTTGCCCACGACCTCCGCCAGATGGAATTCGTGACTGAGGCAGAGGCGGCTGTACCTACGCCAGGCTCCATAAACGGGTCCCAGAACGTGGAGACCGGAAGCCAGAGAATGGAAAAAGAGGACGAGCACGGGTTTGTTCTTACACTCGTGTCGGTATCTGTGGTATTTACAGCGCTCATCATCCTGTGGTGGCTGTTCAGCCTCCTGGGAAAGGTGTCCGGCGGTGAAGGCAAGAAATCATGCACATGCAAGAAGGAGAGCCGCGCCAAAGCCGGCAAATCCGGAAAGATGACACCTGAGACTGCCGCTGCGATAGCAATGGCATTGGACCAGGAAATGAACGGCGAGGTATATGCGGCCATAGCTGCAGCTCTGCATCTCTATGCTGAAGAGTCCGTACACGACAAGGAAAGCTTCGTCATCACGATTCAGCGCAAGCAGAGCAGCTGGAACAGCAAAGAACAGAATTTCAGGCAATTGCCGAGATAATCAACAGATAAAAAACAAAAATTATGAAAGAATATAAATTCAAGATCAATGGAAATGACTACAATGTAGCTATCAATTCCACCAACGGCAACCTTGCAGACGTTACTGTCAATGGCGTGTCATATCAGGTTGAGATGGAGAATGCCATGCCAGCTGCTGCGCCAGTTCAGGCTGCACCGGTGGCCGCTCCGGTTGCAGCACCTCAGGCCGCTCCGGTTCAGGCTGCTGCTCCTGCTGCAAAACCTGCCGGCGAGGGCAAGCCTGTAACTTCTCCTCTTCCTGGAGTCATCATCGAAGTATCTGTAAAAGAGGGTGATACCGTGGCTGCAGGACAGAAAGTAGCGGTTCTCGAGGCAATGAAGATGGAGAATGAAATCCAGGCTGACAGAGCGGGCGTCGTGACCAAGATCAATGTAAGCAAAGGCGATTCAGTGCTGGAAGGCGCCGCTATCGTAACTATCGCATAATCTCCTGCTTATGGATCAGATAATAAGCAGTTTACAGCAATTCTGGGAGTTCACGGGCTTCTGCAATATGACTTGGCAGCACATCGTGATGATTGCCATCGGAATTGTCTTTATAACATTGGCCATTGTCAAGGAATGGGAGCCTCTGCTCCTGGTGCCGATCGGCTTCGGTATGATCATCGGAAATATCCCAATGTTTCCGGGACTGAATATCGGAGTCTATGAGGACGGCTCTGTGCTGAACATCCTTTATCAGGGTGTGCGCCAGGGATGGTATCCTCCGCTGATTTTCCTGGGTATCGGTGCAATGACTGACTTCTCCGCACTTATCTCTCAGCCGCGCCTGATCCTTATCGGCGCTGCCGCACAGAT
>OKTM01000390.1_pt1 | contig 21467 bp, 20 predicted proteins | sample 1606401 | NCBI WGS metagenome assembly OKTM01 (sample SAMEA3879583, study PRJEB24766) | human gut metagenome | biome: human-associated habitat; feature: feces | place: USA | collected 1985/1987 | reverse complement strand
GTAGGTTCGACCTTGACCCTGAAACCTGATTTGGATAATGCCAACGTAGGGATGATATCTTTATTGTATGTTAGCTGCAGATTAGGTTTTTCTGCAGCTTTTTGTTTTTTGATCAGAATATGGCGGCAAATTGGGGGCACCACCTTATGTCGCATTAAAAAAGTAATGCAGGAAGGAGATAGAAAATGAAAACAGCATTAACAATCGCTGGAAGTGATTCCAGCGGAGGCGCTGGTATCCAGGCGGATATCAAAACAATGTGCGCAAATCACGTATTTGCGACGAGTGCAATTACAGCACTAACGGCACAGAATACATTAGGTGTTACAGGAATTATGGAAGTAACACCAGAATTTCTTGGGGAGCAGCTGGATGCAGTCTTTACAGATATTTATCCAGATGCTGTGAAGATTGGAATGGTTTCTAGTTCTGATCTGATTCGTATGATTGCTTCAAAACTGCAGGAATATAAGGCAGCTAATATTGTTGTGGATCCGGTGATGGTCGCAACAAGCGGCGCAAAACTTATTAGTGATGATGCAATTGAAACATTGAAAAAAGAATTGTTGCCTTTAGCAACAGTCATTACACCAAATATTCCAGAAGCAGAAGTTCTAGCGGATATGAAGATTGCAAATGAAGAAGAAATGATTATCGCTGCTGAAAAAATTTCTAAGAAATTTGGATGTGCAATTCTGGTAAAGGGTGGTCATCAAATCAATGATGCAAATGATCTGTTGTATAGAAATGACGCATATACATGGTTTCATGGAAAACGTATTAACAACTCTAATACACATGGAACAGGATGTACATTATCCAGTGCTATCGCATCCAATCTTGCAAAGGGATATGATTTGGATACATCCGTAAAACGTGCAAAGGATTATATTTCTGGAGCATTGAATGCAATGCTTGATCTTGGTAAGGGATCTGGACCAATGGATCATTCATTCGCAATTGATAATGAATATGCAAAGGAGAATGTTCAATGAAGAAAACTTCTTTGTTTGAAAATGCATTGATCTGGTTTGGTGCAGGTGTTTCTATTGCAGAAATACTGACAGGTACATATCTTGCACCTTTAGGATTGAAAAATGGTATTTTAGCCATTGTGGCTGGACATGTCATTGGCTGTATCTTATTGTTCCTGGCTGGTGTTATTGGTGGGAAAATGCGCTTAAGTGCGATGGATTCTACAAAGATGAGCTTTGGACAGAAAGGTTGTCTTTTGTTTGCGGCATTAAATGTACTGCAGCTTGTTGGATGGACAGCAATCATGATTTATGATGGTGCACTTGCGGCAGATGGTATTATGCATACAGGTGCATGGATCTGGTGTTTGATTATTGGTATCTTGATTCTTGTATGGATTGGTGTTGGTATTACAAACCTTGGAAAAATCAATACAGTTGCGATGGTTGCTTTATTTGTTTTAACTTTAATGCTTAGCAAATTTATCTTCTTTGATGGAAACAGTGCAGTTGTATGTACAGAAGCAATGACGTTTGGTGCGGGTGTTGAACTTGCAATTGCGATGCCTTTGAGCTGGCTGCCTTTAATCAGTGACTATACACGTGAAGCGGAAGATCCTGTGAAGGCTAGTTTAGTCAGTAGTATTGTGTATGGAATCGTTAGCTGCTGGATGTATTTGATTGGTTTAGGTGCAGCTTTATTTACAGGAGAATATGATATTGCACAGATCATGTTGAAAGCAGGTTTGGGTATTGCGGGATTATTGATCATTGTATTCTCTACAGTTACAACAACATTCCTGGATGCTTATTCTGCAGGTATTTCTAATGAATCTATCATGCCAAAGTGGAATGGAAAACACGTAGCAATGGTTGTAACTGTTGTTGGTACAATTGCGGCAATTGTATATCCAATGGATAATATTACTGATTTTCTGTATTTGATTGGTTCTGTATTTGCTCCTATGATTGCAATCCAGATTGCTGATTTCTTTATTCTAAAGAATGATAAAAGAAATGTAGAATTTGATGTACTGAATCTTGTATTATGGCTTGTCGGATTTGTTGTGTATCGCTGTTTTATGCAGATTGATACACCTGTTGGAAATACAATTCCATGTATGATCATTACAATTCTGTTAAGTGTTGTAATTCACAAGATTATCAAAAAGAACAATTAAAATATAGATTTATGAAAAAATGAAAAAGGATGGAATGGAATTCTTGAAAATGGACTTTATTCGATCCTTTTTATATTGACGGTACATATTTGCTTCAATATAGTTGAAGTATCAAAGGCAATGACGAAGAGCGCTGTTTTGCTAAGAAACTAATAAGAGAGTCCGACATTTGGTGAAAGCGGATAGTGGAAACAAAATCAGTAAATCACTTCTGAGCTTGTGTGCTGAAATATAGTAAGTATACACATAATAAATCACGTTACAGGTTTCGGACTTGTTGGAGTCTAGTAGAGTGGCATAGTTTTCTATGCAAATTGAGTGGTACCGCGGATATCAGATTCGTCTCATGTTTTGGGATGAATCTTTTTTTGTGTGCTGGAGGAAAAAAGAAATGAAATTAAACAAAAAGAATATGGTGGTTATCAGTTTTATGTTGTTCTCACTGTTCTTTGGAGCTGGAAATTTAATCTTTCCACCATTCTTAGGACAAAATGCAGGGGAACATACGTTTACTGCGATGGCTGGTTTTTTATTAACAGCGGTTGTATTGCCAGTGCTTGGTGTCATTGTTGTTGCTAGATTTGATGGATTAGATAAGTTAAGTGGAAAAGCTGGAAAACGTTTTGCATTCATATTTACAGTATTGATTTATCTTTCTATTGGACCTGGTCTAGGTATTCCGCGTGCAGCTTCTGTTCCGTTTGAAATGGCAGTTTCACCATATTTGCCAAACGATGCAAATCGTACGCTATGGATGGTTTTATACTCTGCTCTTTTCTTTCTTGTTGCGTTATGGCTGTGTTTGAATCCTGGTAAACTTGTACAGCGTATTGGAAGGGTATTAACACCTAGCTTATTGATTTTGCTTGTTCTTTTGTTTATCAGTTTTGTGACAAAAGGAAATATCAATGTTGCACCTGCCTTAGATAGCTATCAATCTTCTGCATTTTTAAAAGGTTTTACAGAGGGTTATAACACAATGAATACCCTTGCAGCATTAAACTTTGGTCTAGTGATTTCAACAACACTTGTTTCGTTTGGATTAAATGAGAAGAAAGATCGTATTACACATACTGTGTATGCTGGTATATTTGCAGGCAGTATCTTAGCAATTGTATATATGATGCTTTCTTATATGGGAATGTGTTCTTCTGGTGTATATGCAGTACAGGAAAATGGTGCATGGACTTTGAGGTGTATTGTGCAGCAGGTGTTTGGTGATGGAGGTGCAATTCTTTTGGCAGCAATCTTTACATTAGCTTGCTTAACAACCTGTGTTGGTTTAATTAATTCCATTTCTCAATTCTTTTCTATCTTATTTAAGAACTTTGTAGAAATCTACCTAGAATCAATGGAACATCGTATTAAAGAAAATACGTTGATGACCAAACAAAATATCTTTTATCATCATATCGTCCCCTATCTTGGTGAAATGAAATTCTGGACTAAAGAAGAATATCTTACTTTCTCTAGAGCAATGATGAATAAAGAAGAAAGTTATCATGCATTCGAAATCTTGTATTGGTGTGGCATACGTCTTGGTGAACTGCTTGCCTTAACAGCTGAAGATTTTGATTTTGAAAAGAAAACTTTGCGAATTAACAAATCATATCAGCAAATTAAAGGTAAAGATGTTATCACAACACCTAAAACCAGAAAAAGTAATCGCGTATTAACGCTTCCTGATTTTCTAGTCGATGAGATGCAAGATTATATCTCTAGACTCCCCTGGTACTTAAAAGTTGATGATCGTATCTTTACAATCACTAAATCCGGTCTTCATCATGAAATGGATCGAGGATGCAGAGAAACCGGTGTTAAAAGAATACGTGTCCATGATTTAAGACATTCCCACGTATCTATGCTGATTGAAATGGGATTTAGTGCTGTAGATATCGCAAATCGTGTTGGACATGAAAGTGTTAAAGTAACCTATCGATACGCACATATGTTTCCTAATAAAGATCTTATGATTGCCAAAAAATTAAACATTTCAAGAAATGGTGAAAAAGATGAGCAAAAAGAACCTGGATCAAAATGGGAGACTTAGAAACGTAGTTGTAGGATTTAGAATGTCTGAAGAAGAAGTTGATCTGCTAAATCGTAGAGTTCTAATTTCAGGACTCACAAAGCAAGAATTTATAATCAACTCTATACTAGGAAAAGAAGTAACAGTTTATGGCAATCCATATGTATTCAGAAGTCTACAAGATGAACTTATTAAGTTTATCAAACTTTATGGCAAAGGATTGGAATATGAAAATGATGATGAAATGCTTGAATTAACACTAAAAAAGATACTTGCGATGCGAAAAAAAGGAAAGACAGAAGTTTATCCTGTATAAGCAAACTCTCACGAAAGACTTATTTTAAAGGCTTTTTTAATGTTTTTACGAACCTGTAAACCGTGGTTAACAAGTTGGGCTATTTTTAACCAAAATCACCCTATTTTGACTCAAAAAGTAGTCAATTTTCGTGATTTTTGCCTGAATTTTTGTAAAAGCGTCAATTTTGGACCCTTATGAAAGCCTTTAGTTAAGACCCCAAATACAAAATACGTTTTCAAAACGTTTTCAGCACCACTTGAGGCATTAAAAAAAGCCCTTGAATAAAGGACTTTTTCAACTTTTGATATTATTCGAACTCGATTTTGTATACTTTTAAATCCATACAACATATACATTATATGGTTATTTATACAATTACTTTCTGTATTATTTATATTCCAAATCTTTTACGTATATTCTGTACTCATTTTGGAGTCACTGTGAGTACATATTGAGTACAAACCATTTCATTCTAACAATACATACAATTAAAATATTGTTTCACTCAATTTCTAACATTTGACTCATCAATTGTTTTATTATTTCTAAATTTGTAGAAAACTCAATATGACTAGCATATTTATATTTACGACAATAATTCTTCCATAAATTCTGCAACGTTGAATCTTCACTTATTGAGCATAATATTTCTTCATAATGCTCTAATAAAGAAAGTGTCTCTCTTTTTCTACATGTTTTATCAAATGCCAATGATAAATCATTATAGTTTATTTGATCGTTATAACGATCAAATAAAGTCGTTACATCATAAAAATCACGCATACGTGTATTCAACAATCCTCTAGAAAGAATTGTTTGAATTTTTTCTGCAAGTATTGTCTCTAAATTATATGACCAGAGTTGTATTGATTTGTCTTCTAACAACAACGGATATTCATATCTTATTTCTCTAGGTGTAATCACATCACCTGTTGATATATCTATTTTGATTGGCACTATTAAATTTTCTAATTTTGCATCCATATGAATTCTTATTCCTGGATACTCCATATTGTCCATGATATCAGATACATCATTTAAGATAAATTCAATGTGATCATCAAGAGAAATATCTTTAATTTCATTTACAATCCTTGTGGTTTCTTCTTTGGTTAAATCAAAATTACGTATTGTTGTATCAATATCCATAGTCGATCGCATCGATATACCAATCATAGAAGTAACCAAGATTCCACCCTTAACAATGAAATCGTCTTTATATTTAGAATACGTTATTCTTTCAAGAAAACGCTCCATCATATAAATACGTAACAAAGTTATAGGATCCGATCCATTTTGTTTGGCGACATTTTTAATTCTACCTTTTATTTGTGCTGGAGTTAGATACATTACAATAAAACCTCCATATATTGTCTAATTATTTTTTCAATTCGAAATGCCTTTGCATACACCATTAAACAATTCAGATCTTTATCACTTCTTTGTAAATAAGTTTTAATCGCCATATTAAAATCCTGAATTTCGAAATTACATCTACTTCTCACTAAATCACAAATTGTTCTTTCCAAATCATACATTGGGATTTCATGACCAAATTGATTTGTGATTGTAGTCTTTCCTAGATCCAAAAGTTCCTTTTTTACAGTATAAACCTTGTAACCTGAGTTTGTTAAAACAGAAGGATTATATCCACTATAAATTGTAATACAATGCACAAAAGGTTCTCGATCAACCAGACCATAATAATATAAGGCATCATCATGAGAAATAACTCCTTTTGGACAACGCTGTGACAAAACATAAGCTTCATCTTCCAACACATCTTTTGAAATATAAATACCTGGGCCAACTTTTTCCATACAATTCCTTTTTATAAAATTATAAATAGACTGTCTCGATACATTCACATTCTTTAATTTTTTAACATTCAAAACCTCAATTTTTTTAGAATCCATTACTCCTTCCATACTCTCACCACCTTTTACATTCTTGCTAATATTATACTTTATATTAGTAAGAATGTAAATCGACTTCAATTTATTTAATTATTCATATCCAATAATTTATGTACTCATTTTGTACTCACAGACAAAATTGGCATATAAAAAAGGCCTTATATAAAAGCCTTTTGATGTTTATTGTGATCATTCGTAACCAATTCCCCGCTATTTTCGCAATTATCTCCCCGTAGCTCCAAGTTTTTTTATTATAAAAAACTCTCTCTTTTTCTTTTTTATTTTCATTTTTAAAACAAGAAAAATAGCTAGAAAATAATATGCTTTAACTAACGGAAAACCGCTTAAATACAAGGTTTTTGTTATGTGAAGTCATGTTTTTTACCAAACAAAAAGACCCTGCATTTTTCAACGCAAGGTCTCATTTTTTATTTCTTATTTTGTTTTCTAAGTAGTTCTTAGGTCAATTCCCATGGAAAATGTGAATTACAAATTCGTGGGGATTGATGTGGGATTCTACAATTGAATTATTCGAACTCGATTGTTCCAGGAGGCTTACTAGTAAGGTCATACATTACACGATTGACCCCACGAACCTCATTGATAATACGAGACATAACTTTATTTAATACTTCATATGGAATCTGAGCAGATTCAGCAGTCATAAAGTCAATTGTATTAACAGCACGTAAAGCGATGGCATAATCATATGTTCTTTCATCACCCATAACACCTACTGAACGCATGTTTGTCAATGCTGCAAAGTATTGACCGATTGAACGATCCAATCCAGCATTTGCGATTTCTTCACGATAGATTGCATCCGCATCTTGGACGATTTTTACTTTTTCTTCAGTTACTTCACCAATGATACGAATTCCTAAACCAGGTCCTGGGAATGGTTGTCTGAATACTAAGTATTCAGGAATACCTAATTCTAAACCGGCTTTACGAACTTCATCCTTGAATAAGTCACGTAATGGTTCAATGATTTCTTTGAAATCTACATGATCAGGAAGTCCACCAACGTTGTGGTGAGATTTAATTACGGCAGATTCTCCACCTAAACCACTCTCAACAACATCTGGATAAATTGTTCCTTGAACTAAGAAATCAACTTTTCCTATTTTCTTAGCCTCTTCTTCAAATACACGAATGAATTCTTCACCAATAATTTTACGTTTTGCTTCTGGTTCTTCAACACCCTTTAGCTTTTCATAATATCTTTGTTGCGCATTCACACGAATGAAGTTTAATTCATATGGACCTTCTGGACCAAATACAGCCTCTACTTCATCGCCTTCGTTTTTACGAAGTAAACCATGATCAACAAATACACATGTCAATTGGTTACCAATTGCTTTTGATAATAATACAGCTGCAACAGAAGAGTCTACACCACCACTAAGGGCACATAAAACTTTTCCATCTCCAACCTTTTCACGAATAGCTTTAATTTGTTCTTCAACAAAGTTATCCATTCTCCAGTCACCACAGCATCCACAAACACCACGAACGAAGTTGTATAACATTTTTGAACCTTCTTGTGTATGTAATACTTCTGGATGGAACTGAATAGCATATAATCCTTTTTCTGCATTTTCACTTGATGCACAAGGACAATTATCTGTATGAGACGTAATTTCAAAACCAGGTGCTACCTGTGAAATATAGTCAAAGTGTGACATCCAGCAAATTGTTTTTTCAGATACACCCTCAAAGATTTTAGAAGAAGTCTTATCCACAAAAACCTCTGTCTTACCATATTCACGGTGATCTGCTTTTTCTACTTTTCCACCCAATACATGCATCATCAATTGTGCGCCATAACAAAGGCCAAGAACTGGAATACCCAATTCAAACAATTCTTTTGAATATGTAGGTGAATCTGGTTCATAACAACTATTTGGTCCTCCAGTTAAGATGATTCCCTTTGGATTCATAGCTTTGATTTTTTCTAAATCTGTTTTATATGAATAAATTTCACAATATACATTGCACTCACGAACACGACGTGCAACCAACTGATTATATTGTCCTCCAAAATCAAGAACAATGACTAATTCTTTTTTCATTGCGTCCTCCTAATGTTTTCCTAAACAATATTATAAAGTAGCAACCAATTATTTACAACGCTTTAAATAATCAATTACCCCATTTAAATCCTTACACGAATCTTGAATATATTCCTTCATCTCGTCATCTGGCGCAATCTGATCTTGAATAAAGATGGAATGCATCTTCGCATTGGCCGCTGCCATAATTCCATGCTTACTATCCTCTAACACTAAACAATTTTCTGGTTCCATCCCTAATCTTTCAGCAGCTGCCAAGAAAACATCTGGAGCCGGCTTTGATTTATATCCCTCTTTAGAAGAAACAATCACATTTGGACTTAACACAAAACCAGCATACGACAAGAACTTTTTAATAGCCTGCGGATGCGAACTAGAAGCAACCGCATAAGGAATCTTATTCTCTTCAATATACTCAATTAGATTCTGTAAACCAATCATGTTAGCACTACCTGGCTCTTTAAAGTATTTAAAGAAATAATCTACGCGCTCTTCTTGAATTTCTTCCATAACTTTTGTTACACCTGGATACATCATTTCAAACTCTGCAACCTTTCTTGAATCACAACCAATTAATGGTTCTGGAAAATAGTCTGGACAAGAAACACCCAATTCTTTAGCCTTCTCTTTAAATTCATCCTTAAACATAATTTCCGTATTGAACATCAAACCATCCATATCAAAGATGACCGCTTTAATTTTTGGCTTTCTAAAAAACTCAATCAAACATTGCGTACCCAAATCACTCATACCACGATCCATTAAATCCACATATTCTTCGATAACACGATTTACACCATACAAAGGAAAGCTTGCCTCTTGTACCGCAATCTTTAAATCCTTCACAAAATGCTTCACATAAAAACCAGGCGTATAATCATTTTCTAACATCTTCTTACCTTGAAAATCCAATTGTTTAGATCCCGCTGCTCCATTACGCAAGAAACGATATACAAAAGATTCATCCACATCTTTACAATTCAAATATGACATGGCTTCACAAATACCTTGTAGCGTATTCGCAATCATGATTTGATTTGCCATCTTGACATGTTGTCCACAACCTGCCAAACCACAATATTCAATTTGTGTTCCAAACGCTTCAAAGATTTCTTTATTTGTTTCAAAATCCTCTTTATCTGCACCAACCAATACAGTTAAAGTACCATTCTTAGCTCCCGTATCTCCACCAGTGACTGGCGCATCCAATACATGAACACCCGATTCTTTACCTTTTGTATATAATTCTTTAGCTAATTTTGGACTTGAAGTTGTAAAATCAATACAAGTTTTACCCGCTTCAATACAACCAAAAATCACATCATATACTTCTTTAACATCACTAGGAAAACCGACCATTGTACAAACTACATCTACATTGGATGTCAAAGACTCAATCGATTCTTCTAAAATAGCACCTGCATTTTTAGCTTGTTCTACCCTTTCTGGATGTCTTGCGTATACATGCACTTCATACCCCTTATTCAACAAATGAATCACCATTGGCTGGCCCATAATGCCAGCACCTATCCAACCTATTTTTCTCATTTTACTTTCTTCCCTTCACTAATATTGGAGCGGATTGCACCGCAATAAATTTTACAACTTCCAACATAAACTTAATTTCTTCTGCATTCAATTGACGAATCTCCTTAATTCCAGATAACGCCTGTTTAAATGAAAATTCAGTTAAATCCGCAATTGTACGAATTTTCATACGATCAAATAATTCCCCAATTAAATGACAATAACGTTCCTTCACTTCAATTGAGCGATTCAATAATAGTTTGTTTACATATTCTAACATATCATCACTTTCTTTAGTAAGAGAATCACAATAATTAAAGTCTTTTACATCCACGCTCCACATCAGTGTATCATGCTGAACTAGACCAGAACCTTGGGCATCCATGACTTTCGTTTGTTCTCTATGATGTAAGACACGCCCCACTATACTATCCTTAGGAATATAGTTTGTGATTTTAGATACATCCTCATCACCTTGCCAAAAACCATCCACAAAGCCAGGCCCATCAAAACTTTTCACACCTTCAATATATCTTTGTAATTCTGGATTTTTTAAAAAGGCATACATCGCCAGATTTCCACCCTTCGAATGCCCCGTTAAGTATATCTTTGGATATACCTTTTTCTTTTTCAATCCAAACAAATAACTTGTTTCAGGAATATTCTCAATGGTTTCTTTGACATAATCTTTAGCCAATTTTTGACAAGGAAGATTCGATTTATATGTCATCATCAAATTTTCTTTCCAACCCGTAATACTGCCATCTGTACCACTAAAAGAAACAACGAATGATCCATCTGGCAATACAAGTGTTACAACACTAAATTGAATCACGTCTTCATCGCTATAAACTTTTTTATAGTTCTTCAACTTTATACTTCCATAACGAATCGTATCTTGCAACGCATCAATTAAATGTGGAAGATTCATTGAAAATGTATACTTACTTTTTAATTCCTCTGCACTATATAAAGAAAGATATTTACGACATGCTTTCTCTAAAGAAACCTCTTCCTTATCCACAATGCCATCCCAATCCACATAAGATAGATCGGCACATACTAACATATCCACCTCGTTAAAGGGGCAAACAGAGAAGTCAATATCTCTTCTTAAATGTGCATAATTTAATAAGTTTTCCATAGTCAACCTCACTACAACGATTTTACAATATATAAAAGGATCAGCCAAATGACTAACCCAATTTTTTCGATAATTTTATATAATGTTCTGCATTTGAAAGAATGTCAGAAATCTGAGATTCTGAAGTCTTCTTAATGATCTTAGCTGGCACTCCAACCACAACACTCCTTTGTGGAATCACCATATTTTCAGGTACAACACAACCCGCACCAACAATACTATGGCTTCCAATACAAGCTCCATTTAAAACAATAGCACCCATACCAATAAGCACCTCATCCTCAATCGTACAACCATGGACGATTGCCCCATGACCAATCGTAACACGATTACCAATCTTTATTGGATATCCACTATCAGTATGTAAAACACACTGATCTTGAATATTGGTTTCTTGTCCAATTTCAATCATTTCTTCTTCACTACGAATCACAGCATCATACCAAACACTTGAACCTTTACCAATTGAAACATTACCCAAGATGGTTGCGTTACTTGCGCAGGTAAAATTGTTTTTAACCTCATCCAATCTCTTACAAAGCCAAACTACACCATGCCATGCATCAAATTTCATACCACAAGATGGTAGTGCCCCATACATTGTAAATCCATGTTTTTTATGAAAGGCTATACTTTCTTCATTCGAATCTGTTATACATGAAATGATCCAACGCACGTTTAGCTTTCTACAGTCTGCTTCAAGCTGATCTAACATTTTTGAAGGCAAACCATAATGTTTTCCTTCTTTAAAATAAATAGTCAGTTCTACACAATACTTATACGCTTCCTTTGAAAAAGCCGGATGCACATATCCATAGCCAATTAAAACATTGTCATAAAGTGCCACATAAAATGGATGCGTCTTTGAAATTTTCATCATATGTTCTTTAAACACATCAAAAGAATCTGGCACAAGATCAAAAATCGCAACACTCGTTTTTACATAATGTACATAGATAGGATACATACTTTCTAAATCTTTTTCTTGAAGTAAACGTAACTCTTGCATAAAACCTCCTATTGGATTTCTAGACTTGAATCCGCTGTTAAACTCGCATCCCCTCTTCTTCCAGAAAGATACGCAATCGTTCCAGCAACACCGATCATGCTTGCATTGTCTGTACAACAATACATTGGAGGTACAGTAAATTCAACTTCTGGATATTCATTCCTTAATTCTTCTACTTTTTCACGAAGTCTTGAGTTGGCACTTACTCCACCACCCACTACAAAGTGACGAATATCTTTATGATCATCTAGTACGGCTCTTACTCGAGAGAAAATTTCATCCAATGCACATTCTTGGAACGAACAAGCTAAATCAGCCATGTCAAATGTCTTGCCCTGTCTTTCCATACGCTTTGTAAATTGTAGAACACTACTCTTCAATCCAGAAAAGCTAAAATCATAACGTCCCTGTGTCTTCGGTTTTGCGAGTTCATATACCGGCTTTCCTTCTCTTGCCAATTTATCAATTTTAGGACCACCCGGATATCCAAGGCCCAATACTCGAGCCACCTTATCAAAGGCTTCTCCTATCGCATCATCCTGCGTTTCTCCTAAGATTTCAAAACTTGTCTCATCCTTCATATAAACAAGTTCCGTATTTCCTCCAGAAACAACAAGTGCCAATACAGGATACTTCATATCCACCACTAATTCATTGGCATAAATATGTCCTGCCAAGTGATGTACAGGAACTAATGGTTTGTGGTAGGCAAAAGCCAAAGTCTTCGCTGCCTGCACACCCACATGTAAACATCCAATTAAGCCAGGACCTTGCGTAACAGCAACGGCATCCACATCTTCCATAGTGATATTGGCATCCTTCAATGCTTTTTCAATACAATACGAAATATTTTCTACATGAATACGGCTCGCAACTTCGGGTACGACCCCACCAAATTCTGTATGTACATCAATTTGGCTTGCGACTACACTCGATAATACTTCCTTCTTATCTTTAACAACCGCAACGGCTGTTTCATCACAACTACTTTCAATTCCGATAATAATCATATAATCCTCCTACAACGCCAATGTCATCACAATGGCATCTTCTCCATCCGGATAATAACTCTTAGATACATTGACTTGAATAAAGCCCATTTTCTTATATAAATTCAATGCTGCCTCATTACTGGCACGAACCTCTAATGTCATAAACTCACAAGCTACTTCTCTTGCTCGATCAAACAAATGCATCATCAATTCTTTTCCATATCCTCTTTTTCTTAAGTTTGGATCGACTCCAATACGAGCTAACTGCGCCATTTCAAAGGTTTCCCACAAAAACGCATAGCCTACAATTGCATCTTCATCTTCTAAAATCCAACCATGAGAAAAAGGATTCTCATTCAATTCATATAAACAGTCTTTTTCGAGCCAAGGCTGTTTAAAACATGCTTGTTCAAGTTCTAAAACACGACTTAGATCCGTGTCTTTCATTTCTTTAAAAATCATGCTTTATAAGCATCACTTTCTTTTAAATATTGAGGAACTAAGGCATGTACATTTTCAATTGTACGACTTGGCACTTCAATAAAATTCTTCAAGAAATCACAACTTGCAGCTTCTTGATTTACTAAATAGCCATCCCCATATAATGTCCCAGGATGTTCATTTATGAAATCTTCTAATTGATCGACTTCTAAAATTTGTGTTTCACCAACCACAACACCCTTTTCTAAGTGTGCTACATAGGCTCTTTTACTACGCGCATCCAAAATAACATTGGCACTTTCATCCATGCCCGCAAACAACTGCATTGTACTAATGCACTTTAATGTTTTATGCATTTGTGTACAGAATACTTTCGCAATTGTCATCGCAATACGAATACCCGTATAAGATCCAGGACCATCTGTGATAATCACTTCATCAACATCTTTATAATCTAAACCTGTCTTTTCAAACAATTGATTTAATTCCACAAAGATTGTTTCACTTTGTTTTTTAAATGCTTCAATAGATACACCATCAATCAATGTTCCATCTTTATATAAACCTAATACTAATGCTTTATAAGCACTATCCATACATAAACTAATCATGATATGCCTCCACAATACTCTTTGATACAGGACCCGTATATTCTAATGTCACTGTACGATTTTCGTCGATACCTTCTTCAAAAGAAATTTTAATATGGTCCTGAGGCAATTGTTCCTCAATAAATTCTGACCATTCTACAACAGTAATTCCTTCATCAAAACAATCTTCAAAACCTAAGTCCTGACATTTTCCTTCTAAACGATACGCATCAATATGATGGAAAGGGACTCCACCTTCTTGTTTATAATCCTTTAAGATTGTAAAAGTTGGTGAATTGATCACATTCTTTACACCCAAAGCTTTCCCGAAGCTTTTTGTCCAAGTTGTTTTACCTGCACCCAAATCTCCATCTAATGTAATAACTAATTGTTTATTTCTACAAAGATCTGCCATTTTAGTGGCAAATTTCTGTGTTTCTTTTAAACTATGAATTTCTATTTTCATGTAATCCTCCAAGTTTTGTTTGTATCTCATAAAGTGGTTTCCACTTTAACACTCCTTTATTTCATAAAATACACTATTCTTAATTCTAGTTTTTTTCAACTACTTTTTCTTCATCATACGATTTCTATGCACCATTGCCTTGATTTGTTTGATCTGCGCAAGACGATTTCGCACCTTCACTTCAGATCCTTGATCACTTGGCACATAATATTCTTTACCAACGAGAGCATCTGGAAGACATTGCATATCCGTCATATGGTATTCATAATCATGTGAATACTCATATCCTTTACTGTAGCCTAAATCTTTCATTAGCTTTGTTGGTGCATTACGAATATGTAAAGGCACTGGCTGATCTAATGTTTTTAGCGCATCACTTTTCGCATTATTATAAGCCACTTCTAAAGCATTTGATTTTGGTGCTAAAGCCAAATAAACAGCTGCATGTGTTAAGTGTACGTTACATTCTGGGACACCCAAATAGTGACATGCCTGATAGGCTGCCACACAGATTTCTAAAGCTCTAGAATCTGCCATACCAATATCTTCACTTGCCATACGAACAAATCTTCTTGCGATATATAAAGGATCTTCTCCAGCCTCTAACATACGTGCTAACCAATATACAGCGGCCTGTACATCGGAGTTTCGTACACTTTTATGTAGAGCCGAAATAATATTATAGTGTTCCTCCCCTTTTTTGTCATACAATAACGACCTTTTTTGAAGGCATTGCTTCAATATATCCTGCGAAACATGAATCCCATCCAATTCACTTGGACTATTATAAACAACCATCTCTAGTGTATTTAAACAAAAGCGGGCATCTCCACCTGAAAATGCGGCAATTGCTTCAATATCTTCATCCTTAATATGTATTTTTAAATTGCCTAATCCTTTTGAACTGGAAATAGCACGAATAATCAAATCCTTTAAATCCTCCGTATTCAAACTGTTTAGTACAAACACTCTACACCTAGATAAAAGGGCGGAATTGATCTCAAAACTAGGATTTTCTGTTGTAGCACCAATTAGAATGATACTTCCCTTTTCAACATAGGGTAAAAACGCATCTTGTTGAGCCTTATTAAAACGATGGATTTCATCTACGAATAGAATTGTTCTTTGTCCCAAGGCCCTACGCGTATCTGCCTGCTTCATAACTTCCTTGATTTCTTTTATACCACTTGTAACCGCAGAAAAATCTACAAAATAACTCTTTGTCTGATGTGCAATAATACGTGCCAATGTCGTTTTTCCAACTCCAGGTGGCCCCCAGAAAATCATCGATGTCACTTGATCATGTTCAATCATTTGCCACAAAAGATTTCCTTTGGCAACAAGCTGTTTTTGTCCCACATATTCATCTAATGTTTCCGGGCGCATACGATCCGCTAAAGGCCTTGTATCTTCTTGTATTGAAAATAGAGAATCTTGTTCCATATGTTTCCTCCATATGTATTTTATTATACACCACACAAAAGAAAAAGTGTTTGACCTTAATCAAACACCATCTTCTTTTTCTCAATTCGTCTTAAAAATACCCATCCCACAATACAAGATAAAACTTCCGTAATCACAAATGCATACCAAATCAAAGATACATCCATATCATATTGAATGACAAGTTTTGAAAATCCCCAAGCCAAAGGTAAAATGAAAATGGCTTGTCGAAGTAAGGATACAATTAAGGATTCCATACCTCCATTCAAAGCTTGATACACACCTTGAAATGCGATATTCACACCCGCAAACACAAAACTGATGGAAATGATTCGAACAGCACTGATAAAATACATTCTAGATTGTCCCGCATTAAATAGTGTGGCAAAGAAATTTGGGAATAGTTCTGTAATTAGAGTGCCCAAGACCATTAATACTATAGTATATATTAAGCCATATTTAATTCCATCTTTAACACGCTTCTTATTTTGCATACCATACGAAAAGGCAATGATTGGTGTAATCGCATCTCTTAAACCGAATGCCATAAATAATACAAATTGTTGCACTTTATAGAAAAGGCCATAGGCCGTTTGTGCAGATGCATCAAATTTTAGAATTAAGTTCATCGCATACACCATAAATGACATCAATGCCTGAGCAATAATGGCTGGAAGTCCGATCGAATATATTTCTTTGATAATACGCTTATTTGGTTTTGTATAAGTAAGACCATGATCAAATTCCTTATTAAAACGCATATGAAACACAAATAATAATAAAGCCGACAATATTTGTCCAATGACTGTCGCATAAGCCGCTCCTTGCACACCTAAATTAAAGCCATAAATCAAGATAGGGTCTAGAATCATATTGATTACGGCTCCTGTAACTTGTCCAATTGTAGAATATAAGGAGCGTCCTGTAGCTTGGAGTAGTTTTTCAAATATAGAAAAGAACACAACACCAAAAGATAATAGGCAACAAATTCTTAGATAATCGATACTCATCGATAATACAAGAGCATCACTTGTTTGAGAGGATATATAGGCTTTAATACCAAACAAACCGAATAATACGCAAATAATATAAATAACTGTAGCTAGAAATAAACCATTTCCGGCTACTTTAGAAGCTTTTTCACGATTTCTTTGCCCTAAAGTTCTTGCGAGTAAGGCATTAACTCCAACGCCTGTACCAATAGCTAAGGCCACCATCAACATCTGGATAGGGAAAACTAAGGTAAGTGCATTTAATGCGGCTTCACTTCCTTCTTTCATATTTCCTACAAAGGCACTGTCCACAATATTATAGACAGCTTGCAAAGCCATAGATAAAATCATAGGCACACCCATTTGAAGCATCAACTTATTGACTGGCTCATTTTTCATTTTGTTGTTTTCTTCCATTCTTTTCCTCCTTAAAACACAAAAAAGTGCATTGCCTACATAAGTTGGACTTACGCTTTTAAGCAACACACTTTACAAAAATATAAAAAAGTAGCAGAAAACTGGATTTACGCTGTTTCTGCCACTCGTTACGAAGTGATTATATTTTTATTTTTTTAATTTGTCAAAGTAAAATTACATGGCTTTTTCAATTAATTCCACACACTTATCAATACCCAAAACACCACTGTCTAAACACAATTGATAGTTTTTAGCATCCGCCCATTTACGATCTGTGTAATATTTATAGTAAGCAATACGACGTTTATCTTTGTCCTTGATTCGTTTGTCTGGCGCAAATTCATTTTGTCCATAAACCGAAACAACACGATTCTTTCGATATTCAAAGTCTGCATGAATAAATACATTCAATACATCTTTACGATCACGAAGAATATAGTCTGAACATCTTCCTACAATAACGCAGTTGCCTTTATCAGCCAATTCGCAAATAACATTTCTTTGTGCAACATAGAGTTCATCCGATAAGTTATATCCATAATTATTCCAAATAAAACCAAATGTACTTGTGCTTGATGCATCTTCCCCATTTTCTTCAATATACTCTTTCGCAAAACCACTTTCTTGAGCAATTTGTTGCACAATTTCATAATCATAATAAGCATAGCCTAGTTTTTCAGCTAATTTCTTGGCAATGGTTCTTCCACCACTTCCAAATTCACGTGTAATTGTAATTATCATAAGATACCTCCTAATATACAAAAATCGAGCCTTCTACAACTGGAATTATATCCCGTAAGAAGACTCGTTGTTGTAGACATTTTACCAAAATTATTAAGTTTTTGTAAGAATTATTATTCGTCTTTTCCTTAAAGTCATGGTACAGCATATCATATACACCATCACCTCACTTTTATATACTGCACTATCTACTTCTATTTTAGTTCAGAACAAGTGAAAAGTAACGTGAAATGTTGCATTTTAACACAAGAAAAGAAGAACGTTTAAATTTGTTTTATATAAAGCACTTATAGATATACATATCGCAGTGCGCAAAGCAAACAAAAAAAGAATAGAATCTTTCGACTCTATTCCTTAGCTCCATATTCTTCATAATATGCATCAATTCTTGATTTTAATTCAGGATCTAATTTATCTCCTAAATATTCAATCACTTCTGGCATGGATACGATTGCTGCAGTAGGGAAACCATATAATTCACTAACTTCAGTTAATGCAGTTTTTTCACCTTTTCCCTTTTCATTACGATTTAAAGAAACCATCAATCCAACAATTTCAACATTTGCTGCACCACGAACCTTTGGTACTGTTTCTTCCATTGATTTTCCAGATGTCGTAACATCTTCAATCATAACGACACGATCTCCATCTTGTAGTTTTGTTCCTAAGAAACTTCCCTTGTCAGCTCCATGATCTTTTTCTTCTTTACGATCTGAACAATAACGAACTTCCATTCCATATAAATTATCTAGTGCGATTGTCGTCGCAACAGCCAATGGAATTCCCTTATATGCAGGTCCGAATAATACATCGAAGTCTTTACCATATTTATCAACGATTGCCTTTGCGTAATATTCGCCTAATCTTTTTAACTGATTACCTGTAACATATCCACCCGCATTCATAAAGAATGGGGATTTACGTCCTGATTTTAGTGTAAAATCACCAAATTTTAATACTTTAGATTCCAACATGAAATCAATAAACTCTTTTTTATATTGTTCCATTTTCTTGCCTCCACTTTTATAGAAATTCTATCATACTTCTGCACAATTTCCCATAATTGTATGATTTTTAAATGATAATTATTATTCCGAGTTTGACAGTTGAAAAAGAAAAAAGTGCTAGAAAGCCTTTATTCAAGGTTTAATCTAGCACTTTCGTTTTTTTGAAATGTTGTATGTGATTTCTATTTTGAAAATTTTTTTACTATTTTGTTTAAATCACTTGGTCTATAGTACTTTCTGTTTAGTTGTAGCTCGAAACATTTTTCTAATGCATCTAATGCCTGACTTCCACTATAGATGGATTTGTAGTACATGTCATCCATATTTACTACATTCATATTTCGTAATGTTTTTATTAGGTTTGATGTTGTTACATGAGTTAAGTTGTCATCCAACTTGCACTCCATAAGCCTGTATATAAGTAGTGCAGTGTAGCAGATCAAGAAATGTGCACGTATTCTTTCTGGCTTTCTCAAGAATACTGGTCTTGCATCGAAATTAGTCTTCATGATTCTAAAACAGTCTTCGATTTTGTATCTATTTTGAGCTACAGCTAGGATGTCTTTGGCTGAATCGTCAAGGTTTGTTGCGACGGCATAGAATCCATCGTATTTTTCTTCTTCATGGATTTTATCCTTATCCAACACATAATTAGCTGTATCAGATGATGTGTTCTTAAGGAATCGACGTATATCGTTGGGTCCTTTTTTTATCTTTTCAGGATCTTTAAGTCTTAATAACTTTTTAGCACGTTCAAGCTGTCTTTCGCGGATAGTCCTTTGGTATTCCATCATCTTTCTAGAGAAAGTGACAATGATATATTGATGTAATGTTCCTTTGGCTTTTACTTTTTTTGTTCGACCGTTCTTGTATACTTTTTCTTCATAAAGTCCTGTATCCATGGCTGTGTTGGCTGGAATCACTTTATAGGCAAAATCATTGTATAGACTTAGATTGTTTGCGTCTTTTTTATTAAATGTTCGCATTTCTTTCAATGTGATCGCATCGTCATTTGACAATAGACGGTAGTTTGAATCGTTGAATACGATATCTTTGATCTCTTGTCCAAGTTTTTTTACCGACTGTGTAACGATATAGGCTCTACCACCCATATCATTGAATTTACGGATATTGTAGGATCCAAGTCCTGCATCCGCACAATATATGAACTTTTTGTTTCCGGTCATTTTTATAACTTCTTTTTCAAGTGGAACGGCAGTAAGCTGCTCATTTGTGTTTCCTGGATGAATACACATAGAAATAGGGATTCCACGGCTGTCCATGATAAGCCCCATTTCAACAATAGGAGATGTCTTGTTTTCCTTACTGATTCCGAACTGACGAAGTCCAAGGATAATTTCTCCAGTAACTTCGTCAACAATCTCCTCATCAGGCTTTTCTGTTTCAAAGAAATAGTTTGTACAGTCATAGTACATAACTGAAGTATCTCGTTTAACGATGTTTTCGGAATTGTCAAAAAGATGTTTTAAATATTGGTCACTGTTTCTGTCTAGAATATCCAAGAAACGGATCATATGTTGGTATTCAACCTGAGGTTTCTCATAGTATGTATCAAGTTTATCGTATGTTCCATATTTACTGGCAGGATCCAGAATCCTTGCATAGGTAAGAAACTGACAGATTTTATTACAGTCGTAGGTGATCTTTCGGTCAGAAGAAACTGATTTAAAAAAATCAGACAGATTCAATTTGGCATAGATATCCTTAAGATACAGATATCCAATGTTCAAACTAGTAGAATTCGAACAAGGAGAATCTGTAGAAGGGATTCTTTCATTAAAGTCCATAGTAACAATGAATTCAGATCTGCCAGAACGATATTCCTCATTCATTTTTTTTACTTCGTTTTTAGCGTATTCCAAGGGATTATCCGTTATAAGAAGAAGCTCAGAATGTTTACCTAATCTTTTGATATTTTTGGTTGTCGTTTTTTTACCATTTCTAAATCCCTGCTGAATATAGTAAGTAGGATCTTTAAGTCGTTTATCATAATAGAGTTTCATAGAAGCGCCATCCTTTACAACTATTATATCACAATTACAACACATACAACAGTTAAAAATAAAAATTTGACGAAAAAAAAGCCGTACATAAACGACATTTGGCTATTTCGACTATGAGCAAGTGTTAAACTCCCGTTTCTGGGATGGATAAATAAAAAATTACTCAATTCATGTTGAGTTTAGTTTCTAGATTCGATATAA
>OKTM01000389.1_pt1 | contig 21476 bp, 12 predicted proteins | sample 1606401 | NCBI WGS metagenome assembly OKTM01 (sample SAMEA3879583, study PRJEB24766) | human gut metagenome | biome: human-associated habitat; feature: feces | place: USA | collected 1985/1987 | reverse complement strand
ATCCTTTATGTGAAGCTGAACCAGGAGCGAAAAGAAAAGTTCCGTCTTCTGACCAGGATCGTCCGGGAGAACGGAGAGGTCCGTGCGGAAAAAGAGGCTATGGTGCCCCAGGCTGAGGAATTTGTGGAAAAACTGGAAAAAACCGGAACAGAGAGTACCGGATCCGATAAATACAAGAATCTTCCCTGCAGGGCAGAAAACGGAAAGATCTCTTATCCGCTCCTTACTGGAAAAACTCTTCACCAGGAAATCGCAGAGCTTGCCCAGAAAGAAGATCTTGAAGAGATCAAGGCCCTTCTTAAAAAATTCTATCAGGAATTTTTCGGGGCTCGTCAGGTTGTGGATTACAGGACCGGAGAGTTCCGCGAGGTATTTGGTGATCATCCGGGAAGAGAGGATTACGAATGTGTCTGCCCGGCCAATGTGGATCTGATCTGCAGCAACATCTTTATGGGAGAAAAGGAAAATCAGATCATAGATTATGAGTGGATGTTTGATTTTCCTGTGCCTGTGAATTTTATCATGTGGCGCCTGATCCATGAACTGTATACACATATTTCTGAGCTGCCGCGGTTATGTCATGAGGATGAGATGATGGCGGAGTTTGACATCAGCTATACAGACTATGAGATATTTATGGATTGGACCATGCATTTCGTCTATGAGTATGTGGGCTGTGGTTCCCTGATCCCGTTTGAACAGAAAAAGGTGCCGGTTTCCGTAACAGAGCTGGTGAACAGAGAAAGAGAAAAGCACCAGATGCACAGCAAGCTGTACTATGATCTTGGTGAGGGATTCTGTGAAGAGCATACACTTTATGCAGAGGGAAAACTTTCCGGAAACCGTTTCCGGGTAGAGTTTGCGCTTTCCGGTATCAAAGGAATACGAAATCTCCGCTGGAATCCCGCAAACGGTCATTTCCTGAAAGTGAGGATAGAGCGTCTGGATTGTGGATGCAGTGCGGAGCTTGTGCCTCAGGGTGTCCATATGAAGGTGGATAACAGTACCACTGCGTTTTTTACCACCGATGGCTTTTATCTTATCGATGTTACGCACCCGGAAAATGTGGACAGGATCGTAATAGAGGGAAAACTTGACTGCCTTGAGCTTCCGGATGTGGAAAAGCTTCTGGCCTTTGAAAAAGAGCGGGAAGTACGCAGAGAACAGGAGCGTGTCAGAAAAGAGGCTGAACGTGCCGCAAAGCAGGCAGCAGAGGAAGCAGCACGTGCGCAGGAAGAGGCCCTTCGTCATCCAGGCAAAAAAGCGCAGGTAAAGAAACTGGTTAAAAAAGTTCTTCGTTATCATACAGAGCCGGCAGCAGTGATGGGAGTGGAGACAACTCCTACCTGTATGGGCAGTGTTGATTTCTTCCATTATGAGAATGGCACCTTAAATGCCATTGGCTGGGCCTTTGATCCGACATTTGCGTCTATGGGACAGCCAAGGATCGCATTTTATCAGGGAACACAGAAGCTTCAGGAGGCTTCCTGTACTACGATCTACCGTACGGATGTGGCTAATGCCATTGGAAATCCGGATGCGGAAAGTGCCGGATTTTCTTTCCTGGCAACGGTTCTTGCGCCGGCAGAGACTTCTGTTTTCCTGGAATACGGAACCGCAGCGGATACCGGAAGATTCCTTATCGGAAAGATCCCGGGAACCAGGGATCAGAAAGAGCTTCTGGTATACGCGATCGAAGATCCGAAGAGTATCGGAAATCTCCGCCATTTCAAACAGCGTCATGTACGCAGCACGAGAAAGGCATATCCACAGGCAGTCTATCAGCAGAAGGTGGATGTGATCGTGCCGGTTTACAACGGACTGGAGTATTTTGATGCCCTGTTTTCCGGAATTGAAAAGACAAAGGTTCCATATCGTCTGATCCTTGTAAATGATAAGAGCCCGGATCCTGAGGTAGGAAACTATCTGGAAAAATATGCCGCAGAGCATGACAATGTGGTACTTCTGAATAATGAGACCAATATGGGTTTTCTTCCGTCTGTAAACCGTGGATTAAAGATGGCGGAAAATCATGTGGCTCTTGTAAATACAGATGTGGAGGTTCCGGAAGAGTGGCTGGAGCGCCTGATGCTTCCGATCTTTGCAAAGGAAAACATTGCAACCACTACACCGTTTACCACCTGCGGAACCATCTGCAGCTTCCCGGATTTCTGCCGGGATAACAAACTGTTTGAGGGAATGCCGCTGTGGGAGATCGATGATGAATTCCGCATGATCCGTCCGCAGTATCCGGCTATGCCTACCGGTGTGGGCTTCTGCATGGGTATGAACCTGAAAGCGATCCAGGAGGTTGGCCTTCTGGATGAGGAGAATTTCGGAAAAGGCTACGGTGAGGAGAATGACTGGTGCCAGCGTGCCATAGCTGCAGGCTATGAGAACGTGCATGTGGATAACCTGTTTGTATATCACAAGCATGGTGGAAGCTTCCCGTCTGAGGAAAAGCAGAGACTTCTGAAAGAGCACAGTGAGGCGCTGCTCCGCAAGCATCCGGATTACAACAAGGATACTGCGGATTACTGCAGAAGAGACCCGCTTCGTCCGGTAAGACTCTACGTGGAAATGAAGCTTCTCAACAGGAAGCTGGATGTGCCTACCATTGTGGCCTTTGACCATGATCTTGGCGGCGGTGCAACGGCTTATCTTGTGGAAAAAAGACGTCTGGCTCTGCGGGAAGGATACCGTTTTGTGACCATCCGCTATAATATCGTAAGCAATCGTTTTTACTTTACGTATCAGTATAAGCAGTATGAGATGGAATTTTTTGCAAATGATCTGGAAACTGCCCTTGGTGAGCTGATGCGTGTGGATGAGATCTGGATCAACGAGCTTGTGACCTATCAGAATCTTTACGGAACCCTGGAACGTATCCTGCGTCTTAAGAGAGAGCAGGGTGCGAAGCTCCTTATGCTTCTTCATGATTTCTTTGCCCTTTGCCCGGCAGTGAATCTGATTGATGCAGAAGGAAAATATTGTGGTGTTCCATCCTGTGAGGTCTGCGATAAATGTATTCCGGATAACCGCAGCAATGCCTGCACAGAATACGGAACCGGAACGCTCTGGCGTACAAAATTCCGGGAATTTCTGTCAAACTGTGATGAGATCCGTGCATTTTCCGATGATACGGCAAGGCTGTTCAAGCGTGCTTATCCGGATGTATACAATCTTCATGTGATCCCGCATGCACCCCATTACCTTCCGGCAGTGAAAAAAAATAAAAAAACCACAGAGACCTTTAACATTGGTCTTATCGGCGTACTCTGCTACAAAAAAGGCCTGGAGGTTGTGAAGGCGCTTGCTGGATATATCGAAGAGAATGGACTGAATATCCGTCTGAGACTGATCGGTACTTCCGACGAAGAAATCGAAAGTCCGGTATTTTCCCAGACAGGAAGATATACAAGAGAGGAGATCCCAAGACTTACCCTGGAGCAGGATATTGATATGTTCCTGATCCCGTCCGTATGGCCGGAGACCTTCTCCTACACAACCTCGGAGATCATTTCCATGGGATTTCCGGTAGCGGTACTTCCGGTAGGTGCACCTGTAGAACGTGTGAAACGCTATGCCAAGGGCCTTGTCCTGAAAGATGAGAAGCCGGAGAATATTGTGGAAGAGATGATTTCTCTGTGGAAAACTCTCGGCGAAAGTGAGCTCCCTGTGGAAAAACGCAGGCTTCTTTTCGTAGGAGAGGAGATTTCCTTTGCTTCCAGATATCGTGTGGAGCATTTCCGGGAGCAGCTGATCCTTAAAGGCTATGCATCGAAGTTTATCCAGATGGATCAGGCAGAGCAGGAAAAGATCGAGGAATATACAGCGATCGTGATGTACCGCTGCAGCAAGCTGATGGAAGCAGAACTGCTTGCCAACCGGGCGAAAGCAGCCGGAATCCCTGTTTACTATGATGTGGATGACCTGGTATTTAATTACGAAAAAATTTCCGGGCTGCATTTCCTGAAGGGAAGCGAGTACAGTGATTTCCGCACAACTACAGACCGTATCCGCGGATGTATGGGATTCTGCGACGGATATTTTACATCTACGGAGACACTGGCAGGAGAGATCCGGGAAGAATTTCCGGAAAAACCGGTGGTGATCAACCGCAACTGTATAAGTATGGAGATGGAGATCCTGTCTCACGAGGCTGTGGAGCAGACAGACAAGGCTAAAGACCGGATCTATATCGGATATTTAAGTGGTTCCAAAACGCATGATCAGGATTTTGCCCAGGTGGAGGCAGCACTTCTGGAGGTGATGGAGCGTCACCCGGAGGTTTACCTGAAGCTGGTGGGTGTGCTGGATGAATCCGGAATGGAGCCGGTGCAGAACCGCATCGAGAAGCTTCCGTTTATGGACTGGAGACAGCTGCCTGCCGTGATCGCAGGACTTGATATCAATCTGATGCCGCTGGAGAACAGCTTGTTCCACTGGTGTAAATCCGAGAATAAGTGGACAGAGGCTGCCCTTGTAAAGGTTCCGAGTGTCATGAGCCGTAACTGTGAGATGGAATACGTGGTCGAAAACGGAAAAGATGGCTGGATGTGCACCACAAAAGAAGAGTGGGTCAATGCCCTGGAAGCTCTGGTTACTGATGAGAAGGCCAGAAAAGCCATGGGTGAGGCCGCACATCAGAAGGTTATGGAACATTACCTTACAGTAAATACCGGAAAGGATGCAATGGAGGAATTGTTATGCAGCGAGAGCTATACGAAGTAGAAAAGGACAGGTTTGACCTGAAGGACAGTTCTCTGTATCACCTTCAGGGAACCTGGCCGAAGGATCATAAGCCGGAAGCCGTTCTTGACGGGGAAAAGCTTCCGGCAGCCATCAGTGCCCAGGAGCGTGTCAGCGCCCTGGAGCGCTTTAAGGATCTGGATCTGGTAAACGGAGAACGTGTGCAGATGGAAATCTGCCTGCCGGATCTGGAGGGCAAAAAGAAGCTTGTTGTTTATGCGGTAAAGGGTGAAAAACGTGTCCGGTGGTTTTCTGTTTCGGCAGCACAGCTTTACAGGAAACAGGGAAAACCGCAGTACTTTATCGAGAGCATCGAGGTGGAAGCCGGGGAAAAGATCTGTCGTGTCCGTGGCTGGGCAGCCTTTAACAGTCCCCTGACCATACGCCTGGAGGATCGCAGCCGGAAGGAAATCCCCTGCGAGATCACCAGACTGAAACGTGTGGATGTACAGAATCAGTACCAGGAAACAGAGATCGATGAGAAGAGCGGTTTTTTCTTTGAATTCCATTATGACAGTGTGAAGGAATTCTACATTGTATTTGAGGCAGGCAATGTGCGGACGCTTCGTCTGGTACATCTGCAGCCACAGAAGCGCCTTGCGGAGAAAGCTGCGGTATATTTCCGTAAGGGAAGCCGTTACATGAAGCTTCACGGGGCAGCAGCCCTTACCGGAAAGGTATTTGGAAAGGTGCTGGACCGTAAAAACCGTCCGGTGGATTATTCCAAATGGATCGTGAAGCATCTGCCGGACAAGGCAGAGCTTGCAGAAGAAAGAAAAACGAAATTTTCCAGGAATCCAAAATTCAGTATTGTGATCCCGCTTTACAAAACACCGGAAAAATATCTCCAGCAGCTGGTAGATTCCATAGAAGCCCAGACCTACGGGAACTGGGAGCTTTGTCTTTCCGACGGAAGCGGAGCAGATTCTCCTCTTACCGATTATCTGAACAGGCTGGAAAAAAGTGATGACAGGATCCGTGTGATCCGCAACGACCAGGCACTTCAGATCGCAGAGAATACCAATGCGGCCATGAAAGCGGCAACAGGAGATTTTATCGTGTTTGCAGATCATGATGATGAGCTGACGCCGGACGCCTTGTTCCGGTGTGTGAAAGCGCTGAATGAGGATCCGGAGCTTAAGGTTCTGTATTCCGATGAAGATAAGATGTCCATGGACGGGCACAAATTCTTTCAGCCGCATTTCAAACCGGACTTCAATATTGATCTTTTGTGTACAGTAAACTACATCTGTCATCTTTTTGTCGTAAAAAAAGAGATCGTGGATCAGATCGGAATGCTGAAAAAGGAATTTGACGGTGCACAGGATTATGATTTTGTGTTCCGCTGTGTGGAAGCTGCGGGAAGAGAGCAGATCCATCATATCCCCAGGATCCTTTATCACTGGAGATGCCATGAGGATTCCACAGCAGAGAATCCGGAAAGCAAAATGTATGCCTTTGATGCAGGAGCACGTGCCATCAAGGCTCATTATGACAGGCTCGGAGTTCCGGTGGAAATCGAAAAGGGTGAATATCTTGGACTTTACCGTACAAAATTCCTCTGGGAGGAAAAACCGCTGATTTCCATCATCATCCCAAACAAGGATCACATCGATGATCTGAAGAGATGTATTGATTCCATCGAAGAAAAGGCAACTTACCGCAATTATGAGTATGTGATCGTGGAGAACAACAGTACGGAGGATGAGACCTTTGCTTACTATAAAGAGCTGGAAGCATCCAATCCGAAAGCCCATGTGGTGTACTGGGATGGTATTTTCAACTATTCTGCCATCAATAATTTCGGAGCTGCTCATGCTAAGGGTGACTATCTGCTTCTTCTCAACAATGATACGGAGATCATCAGCCCGGACTGTCTGGAGCAGCTTCTGGGATACTGTATGAGACCGGATGTGGGAGCTGTAGGAGCGCGGCTCTATTATGAGGATGATACCGTGCAGCATGCAGGAGTAGTCGTTGGCTTCGGCGGCATTGCGGGACACTGCTTTGTGCAGCAGAAGAGAGACGCTACCGGATACTGCCACAGGATCATCTGTGCCCAGGATTACAGCGCTGTAACCGCAGCCTGCATGATGGTGAAGCGTGAGGCCTTTGATAAGGTTCACGGATTAAGTGAGGAATTTCAGGTTGCTTTTAATGACATAGATTTCTGCCTTCGTCTGGGAAAAGCCGGATATCTGGTTGTATACAATCCTTATGCGGAGCTTTATCACTATGAATCCAAATCCAGAGGTCTTGAGGATACACCGGAGAAGGTGGCAAGATTTAACCGCGAGATCGCTTCCTTTGAGAAGCACTGGCCGGAGATCCTCCGTGACGGAGATCCTTACTATAATCCGAACCTTACACTGGAGAGCCAGGATTTCTCTCTGAAGCGGATATAGGAGGTTATATTTTGGAAAAGAAAAAAATCTGGAAGGATGAGAGAGTTCAGGCAGGGGTTCTTGTCCTGGCAGCATTTCTGCTCCTGACTGCATGGGCGTTTATGCAGCCCCTGGGGGCAGGCCCCGATGAAAAAATGCGCTACATGGTGGCACAGTATCTTCATGAGCATCCGGGAAAGCTGCCTCTTGGAGATGAGCCAACCATCCGTGATGCGACATGGGGGATTTCCTATGCCTATTATCCGATCCTTTCCTATATGGTATCTGCTGTATTTATGGGGATCGCAGGTCTGTTCCATGCATCTGCAGACGGATTACTCCATGCGGCGAGAATGGCAGATGTGCTCTTTGTGACTGGAGCGGTATATTTTGTGGTGAAAGCATCCGGAAAGCTTTTTCCGAAAGAGGGAAGATGGTTGTTTGCCGCACTGGCAGGCTTTATGCCGCAGGCATTGTTTCTGGGAACATATGTAAATACGGATTCCCTGGCGCTTTTATCCATGGCGATGATCCTGTATTCCTGGTCCTGTTATCTGGAAGCGAGAGACTGGAGCTTCAGAAATTCGATCCTTCTGGCTGTTGGAATGGCAGTCTGTGCACTGTCCTACTATAATGCCTACGGATGGATCTTATGCAGCTTCCTGTTTTTCTGCCTGACAGTCCTTCTGTGCAGGGAAGAGCCGGTAAAACAGAGAGTTGCCTTTCTGTTCCGGAGAGGGATCGTGATCGCGGCAGTAACCCTTGCTTTATGCGGCTGGTGGTTTATACGAAATGCCGTTCTCTATGACGGAGATCTGATCGGAAGAAATGCCTGTGCACAGTGTGCGGAAAAATATGCGGCTGTTGATTACAGGCCGTCCAGATACCCCACACCGGAGAAGCTGAACTGGTCATGGAAGGATATCCTTTTGTATCAGGACCCGGGCTGGCAGCATAACTGGCTGCTGACAGTTCTGGTAAGCTTTATCGGAACCTTTGGCCTGATGCAGATTTATATGCCTTATAGTGTGAGCAAGGCATATTTCCTGTTCTTTGGAATGGGTGGGATCGGTATTTTAACCATGCTGGGAATGTTTTATCCGAAGAAACATACTGTGGTAAAAGAACGAAAAGCAGCAGGAAGTGAAAAGCTGAAGATAAAAACAATAACCGTGTACGATAAATGGGACAGAAAAGGGATCTTTCATCTGCTGCTGATCCTTCTGATCCTGATCCCTGTTGGGCTGTTTATGTATTATGTATATTATAGTGACAACCAGGCACAGGGACGTTATATCATGCCGGCACTGTATCCGGCCATGTATTTTGTGACAGCCGGCTGGAATCGTCTGCTTGAGCGTTTTGTAAAAAAAGAAAATATCAGAATGTGGATATACCGGGTCCTGACAGCACTTCTGGCTGCTTCTCCGTTTTTATGCTATATCTTCCTGGTAGTTCCGTTTTATGGCTGACACCCAGATGGAGAGATGGCAGAAAAAAATCCCTTCTATGTATCCGGATATGACCGGTACATAGGAGGGATTTTTTGATTCTGAAGTATATCCGCCTGGGAACCAAGATCAGGAACGGATGATCCGGATCATGCGCCACAGCAGAAGGATAAGGAGCAGGATGCCCACACCGCCAATGGCAAAATACGGGATCTGGGATCTGGATTCGGAATAAGCTTTTGCAGAATCCATGTTTTCATCATTTTCCAGTACATCGGAAGAGCTTTCCTGGGAGGGATCCTCGACAACTGCAGTTCCCACCTGAGTTCCGCCAAAGGAATAGGTGCGTAAGATCTGACCATCAGATTCCGTATCTTCCGTAGTCAGGTCGTCTGCGGTCGCACCGGATGGAACCATTACAGTGCCGCCGGACAGGATGTGAAAATCATCCTCGCTGAGATCCAGAAGCTGGAAATTGGAAAAACCGTAATCCAGAAGTGAGATCGCTTCGGTGGCTGTCTGACCGGTCGCTCCGTTCATGACTACTGCGATCAGAGTAGTACCGTTTCGCTGTGCAGCTGTGACAAGAACGCTTCCGGAAGCAGTGGTGGTACTTTCACGACCGCCGATACATCCTTCATAATAGGAAGCGGATGCAGGATCTGTCATGGTAAAAGAGCTTGTCAGGTTACGGGTACCGCCGGAAACATTGGTAGCCGGGATCGTATAGGAGGTGGCTCCGGAGATGGTGCGGAAGCTGTCATTACGGATAGCCGCCTGCATGATCAGAGCCAGATCATGTGCTGTGGTATGCTGGTTGTCATCCGGGAGACCGGTAGGATTGGTGAATACCGTATTGGTACATCCCAGCTCCTTGGCACGGTCGTTCATTTTCTGGACAAAGGCATCCACAGATCCGCCGATCTGTTCTGCGACCTGGAGAGCAATGTCATTGGCAGAGGCCAGCATCAGAGCGTAAAGGCACTGCTCCATGGTAAATACCTCTCCGAGCTGTGAGGAAATATGAGCGCCTCCGTCTGTAACACCGGATACACCGGTTTCGGTCATGGTAACCTGATCGTCAAGCTGGCTGTTCTCCAGTGCCAGAAGACAGGTCATGATCTTAACTGCGCCGGCCGGAGAAAGCGTGGTGTCCATATCCTTGGCATAGAGGATCGTATCGGAAGTATCTTCCATGATCACGGCAGATGCGGAAGTGATCTCAGGCCCCTGAGGCCATCCGCTGATCCCATTGGTGGTAACACCGGAGGATACAGCAACAGCGGTTTCTTCTGTGGCGAAAACTGGAGTCTGGAACACCATGGAAGCGGAGATCCCAATAGCCAGAAGCGCTGTGGTTATTCTTGATTTTTTCATGATAAATGGTACTCCTGTATAAAAAATAATTCTTATGTAAGCAATACATACGTAAGCTCAGTATAACACATTTCCTCTCTTCCTTGCAAAAAAAATGATGGAATGGTAAAATATGTTCATCAAACTGTTACTGAGAACAGAGTGAACAGTAACATCAAACTGAGTAATACGGAGATAATATATGAGTAAAGATGATTCTACAGGAAAGATCCAATGGGACAGACTTATAAAGAAGCTTTCCCCCTATACAGTACAGAAGGGCTTAAGATACCTGAAGCATTATGGCCTGAAAGAGTTCTGGATCCGGCTTCATGAACGTTTTGAACCGGAAGAGGTTCCTTACGGACCATGGTATGAGGCATACAGACCTGACGAGGAAACACTGGAGAAGCAGCGGAAACGCAAATTTCCGGATGGGCCGCTGATCAGCATTGTGGTACCTGCATATCTGACACCGGAGCGTTTTTTAAGACAGATGCTGGACTCTCTCCTTGCACAGACATATGAGAACTGGGAGCTGTGTCTGGCAAACGGAAGCCCGGAGGATCCGGACATGCAGACTGTGCTGAGATCCTATGCAGAGATGGACAGGAGGATCTGCTATCAGGATCTGAAAGAGAATCTTGGCATTGCAGAAAATACAAACGCAGCTTTTGCCATGGCAGAGGGTGATTTTATCGCACTTCTGGATCATGATGATCTGCTGGCACCTAATGCATTGTATGAGATCGCGGCGGCACTGGAGGAGCATCCGGAGGCGGATGTGATCTATACAGATGAGGATAAGGTCACGACAGATCTTTCTGAACATTTTCAGCCCCATCTGAAACCGGACTTTAACCTGGATCTTTTAAGATCCAATAATTATATCTGCCATTTTCTGGTGGTAAGACGTTCCGTAGTGCAGACAGTGGGCGGATTTCGCCGGGAATTTGACGGCGCCCAGGATTATGATTTCATTTTCCGCTGTGTGGAGCAGGCAAGGGAAGTGGTCCATGTACCGGAGATCCTTTATCACTGGAGGACCCACAAATCCTCCACAGCAGATAATCCGGCAAGCAAGATGTATGCTTTTGAAGCCGGCAGACGTGCCATTGAGGGGAATCTCAAACGGACCGGAACTCCGGGAACCGTGGAGCATACTCCGGATTTTGGATTTTACCGTGTGAAGTATCCGGTGCAGGGAGAACCTCTGGTTTCTGTTATCATTCCGAACCGTGAGGAGAAAGAAACGCTTCAGGCCTGCGTGGAATCCATTTTTGAAAAAACTGCCTACAAAAATTACGAGATCATCGTTGTGGAGAATAACAGCAGCTCCGAAGAGATCTTTCGGTATTACAGAAAGCTTTCGGAGGATCCCAGGGTCCATCTGATCCGCTGGAAAAAAGGCTTCAACTATTCTGCCATCAACAATTTCGGGGTGCGCCATGCCAAAGGAGATTACCTGCTTTTTCTGAATAATGACGTAAAGGTCATCGATCCGGACTGGATGTCAGAGATGTTGAGCGTGTGCCAGCGTAAGGAAACAGGTGCAGTTGGCGTCAAGCTGATCTATCCGGATAACACCATTCAGCATGCAGGCTGCGTGGTGGGAATGGGCGGAATTGCCGGGAACATGTTTGTGAATATGCCGGCAGAGCGTACTGGATATCTCCATAAGGCCTCTCTTTTGCAGGATATGAGCTGTGTGACTGCAGCATGTATGATGATGAAGAAGGAAGTTTTTCTGGAGGCAGGAGGCTTTACGGAAGAGCTTGCAGTTGCGTTTAATGATGTGGATCTCTGTCTGAAGGTGCGAAGCCACGGCCATCTGATCGTCTATGATCCGTATGTGAAGCTCTATCATTACGAATCCAAGTCAAGAGGCACTGAGGACAGCGAGGAAAAGGTCCGCCGTTTCCAGACGGAGATTGAATACATGCGCTGTCACTGGCTGGATATCCTGAAAAAAGGAGATCCATACTATAACAAAAATCTTTCTTTAACCAAATGGAATTATTCCCTGAAGCCCCTTCCGGGAATGGGAAAGAAGAAGGGATAAAGCAATGCAGGAAGTATCAGTAGTCATACCAAACTTTAACGGAATGGCATATCTGGATGGTGTTCTTTCCAGTCTTGAAAGACAGACTATCCGTAATTTTGAGGTTATACTAGTGGATAATGGTTCCACTGATGGTAGCTGTGCATTTGTTTCAGCGGAATATCCATGGGTACACATGATACAGCTTCCGGAGAATTACGGCTTCAGTAGAGCCGTCAATGAAGGGATCCATGCGGCACGTTCCCCATATGTGCTACTTCTGAACAATGATACGGAAGCGGAACCGGATTTCCTGGAGGAGATGGTTGCTGCCCTGCGCAGACATAAGAAGGCATTTTCCTGTCAGGCAAAGATGATCCAGCTTCATGACAGGGACAAGATGGATGATGCCGGAAATTATTACTGTGCCCTTGGCTGGGCTTTTGCCAGGGGAAAAGGCAAGGATATCCGCCATTATGACCGAGAGCAGAAGATTTTTTCCACCTGTGCGGGAGCTGCGATCTACCGTAAGAAATTTATTGACAGGATCGGAGATTTTGATGAGGAGCATTTTGCTTATCTGGAGGATCTGGATATCGGCTATCGTGCCAGGATCTGCGGTTATCAGAACTGGTATGCTCCAAAAGCGAAGGTTTATCATGTAGGAAGCGGCACCAGCGGCTCCAGATATAATCAGTTTAAGATCCGGTATTCTTCCAGAAACAATATTTATCTTATCTATAAGAATATGCCGTTTCTCCAGATCGTGCTGAACCTTCCGTTTTTTCTGGTGGGATTCGGTGCGAAGATCCTGTTTTTTGCGTCCAAGGGATTCGGACGTGAGTACCTTGCAGGCATCAAAAACGGCTTTCAGATCAGCCGCAAAAACAAAAAAGTCAGATTTTCCATGAGGAATCTTCCGCGTTATATACAGCTTCAGTTTGAACTCTGGATCAACATTTTTAGGCGTTTTGCCGGTTAAGACACCATATTTTCACAGAATTTTTATATTTCGGAGGGAAGATTTTATTGCTTTTGGTTTTCATCTATTATAAGATAAAAGCAATGAACTTAAATGAGGTGGCGGAAATTGATTAAAGACAACCAGAAAAATTTCAGTCGTCTCCATATGCTGATCGATGTATTTGTGATCGCGGCCTCCTATGCCCTGGCCTGGCTGATCCGTTTTCAGGGAATTTTTGAGCATTCGGCGGTCCAGTCCAAGACCGTCCAGGAATATATGTTTATGCTGATATTCATTATTCCGGGATATTTACTTCTTTATCAGGCCTTTGATCTTTATACACCGATGCGAATGCAGGGGCGTCGTCTCGTACTTGCCGGAATTGTGAAGGCAAATGCGTTAGGGCTCCTTATCATCATGTTTGCACTTTACAATTTTAAAGAGCTGGACTATTCCCGTCTTACTCTGGTTTCTTTCTGTGTGATCAATATCGTCCTGGAATGGTTTGTGCGTATGGTCATATTTTACATTCTCCGGGATATGCGCAAAAAAGGAATGAACCAGAAACAGGTGCTGCTGGTAGGATACAGCCGTGCTGCCGAGGAATATGTAGACAGGATCCTGCAGAATCCGCAATGGGGATACGTGATCAGGGGCATACTGGATGACAATGTGCCGGCAGGCACTACTTATAAGGGCGTTAAGGTGATCGGTCGAATCGCCAATCTGATGATCATCCTTCCATCCAGTCGTCTGGATGAGATAGCCATTACCCTGGGCTTAAGTGAGTATTATCGTTTGGAAGAGATCGTTGCACTCTGTGAAAAATCCGGCGTGCACACAAAATTTATTCCGGATTATAATAATATTATTCCGACCAAACCATATACAGAAGATATTCTCGGGCTTCCGGTGATCAATATCCGGTATGTGCCCCTGAGCAACACGTTTAATGCACTGATCAAGAGATCTATGGATATTGCAGGCGCGATCGTTGCGATCATTGTGTCCTCACCAGTGATGCTGGTGTTGTGTATGTTGATCAAGCTGACTTCGCCGGGACCGCTGATCTATAAGCAGGAACGTGTCGGGCTTCATAATCAGACTTTCCGGATGTATAAATTCCGTTCCATGGAGATCCAGAAAGAATCAGAAGAAAAAAAGGCGTGGACAGTAAAGAACGATCCAAGAGTTACCGGAATCGGTAAATTTATGCGTCATACCAGTCTGGATGAGCTTCCACAGCTTTTTAACATTCTGAAGGGTGAGATGAGTCTTGTGGGACCAAGACCGGAGCGGCCGTTTTTTGTAGAAAAGTTTAGGGAGGAGATACCACGTTATATGGTCAAGCATCAGGTGCGGCCGGGTCTTACCGGGTGGGCACAGGTAAATGGCTATCGTGGAGATACTTCTATCAGAAAAAGGATAGAGTGTGATCTGTATTATATCGAAAACTGGTCTGTGGGATTTGATATAAAGATCATATTTCTTACCATATTCAAAGGATTTATTAATAAGAACGCATACTAAAAAGGGGAAAAGGAAAAGATGTCAAAACCTCGGAAAAAAAGCAAGAAGATTTTATTTATCCTGGAGATCGTCGTACTGCTCCTGTTTATCGGAGGTCTGTTCGTTTATGGTCAGATCTCAGCCAAACTGGATAAGATCGACATCCAGGAAACAGATCTTGCAGACCAGGATATTGTAACCAATGATCAGGCACCGCAGATGACGGGATATACCACCTATGCACTGTTCGGACTGGACCACAGAAGCAAGAATGAGAAGCTGAATACAGAGAACAGTGATACCATCATCATTGCGAGTATCAACAATGATACGAAGGCAGTCAAACTTGTGTCTGTCTATAGAGATACCCTTCTCAATGTAAAGGATGATACCTATTCCAAAGCCAATTCGGCATATGCATTTGGCGGACCGACCAACGCGGTTTCCATGCTGAATACGAATCTGGATCTGAATATCACAGATTATGTTGCCATTGATTTTAATGCGCTGGTAACTGTGGTAGACTGCCTCGGAGGATTGGACATCCCTCTTTCCTATGCGGAGATCGTTCATATGAACAATTACTGTGTGGAGACATCAGAGGAAACCGGAAAGAGCTACACACCGATCGAACTGCCGGATCCGAAGCCGGAGGATGAGGAAGCAATCGTAGATACCTATCATCTTAATGGTGTACAGGCTACCTCCTACTGCCGTATCCGTTATACTGCAAGTCTTGATATGGGACGTACCGAGAGACAGAGACGAGTGATCCAGATGATCGTAGATAAGGCGAAAAAGGCAGGACTTTCCACTATCTTTGATATTATGGATCAGGTATTCCCGATGGTTAAAACTTCTGTTTCCAAAACAGAGATCTTGAAGATGATCCCGGCTATGATCGGCTACAGTATTGATGAAACTACAGGCTTCCCCAACGATTATAAATTTGCCCAGGTAAAGGGCAGCGTTATCGTACCTACCACACTGGAATCCAATGTTCTGAAGATGCATCAGTTTCTGTATGGAGACACCAGTTACACTCCGACGCAGGATGTACTCAACAGAAGTGCCCAGATCACAAATATCGCAGGCGGAGGCGACGTGCAGGACACTGCACCTGCGGTGACAGATACACCGAATGACGCAACGGATGATTCGTACACGTGGCAGGGAGATACATCCACAGATTACAGCAGTACGGACACAAGTGATGATGCTGATTACAGCACAGACGCAGATTATGATGCGGATTACTCCGGAGACGATTACAGCACAGATACGGATTATTCCGGAGACGATTACAGCACAGATACGGACTATTCCGGAGGCGATTCCGATACGGATTATAGCGATTATACCGACGGAGAAGATTATTCGGAGAATGAATAAAACATCAAAATGAGCAACCAGCAGAAGGGACCATCCAGTAACGGGTGGTCCTTTCTGGACAGGAGACAAATATGAAAACATTAAAAACAGACGTGATCATCCCGGCATACCGTCCGGGAGAAGAATTTGAAAAACTGCTGGAAAGACTCAGCGCACAGAAATATCCTATCAATAAGATCCTTGTCATGAATACAGAAAAGAAATTCTGGAAAGAGACCTGGGAACAGGAATATCCGCTTGTGGAAGTCCGGCATCTTACAAAAGAAGAATTTGACCATGGCGGTACCAGAAGGCAGGCGGCAGAGCTTTCGGATGCGGAGATCCTTGTATTTATGACACAGGATGCAATGCCGGCAGACAGGGAACTGATCGGAGCACTGGTAGGAGCTCTTGCAGAGAATCCACAGGCAGGAGCCGCTTATGCGCGTCAGCTTCCAAAAAAGGACTGCAGATTTCTGGAAAAATATACCCGTTCCTTTAATTATCCGGAACAGTCCTGTCTGAAAACGGAAAAAGATGTACAGACCTACGGGATCAAAACATATTTCTGCTCCAACGTCTGTGCTGCTTATGATCACAGGATCTATGATGAGATTGGTGGATTTCCGGAGCATGCTATTTTTAATGAAGATATGATCTATGCAGGCTGGATGGTAAAAAAAGGCTATGGAGTTGCCTATGTATCAGAAGCGCGTGTATATCATTCTCACAATTACACCTGTATGCAGCAGTTCCACAGGAATTTTGATCTGGGAGTTTCCCAGGCGGAGCATCCGGAGGTTTTTGAAGGAGTGCCTTCTGAAGGTGAGGGCATCCGACTGGTAAAAAAAAGCATGGCATATCTTCTGAAAACAGGCCACATATGGCTGATCCCCGGACTGTTTTTGCAAAGTGTCTCCAAATACGCCGGATATTTTCTCGGAAAACGATACAAAAAGCTCCCTGAAAAAATGATCCGCTCCTGCACCATGAATCCGGAATACTGGAAAAAGAACAAATAAGAGCAGGTCACGGTTTTTTAAAAGAGATATCACAGTTTAAACACAATTCCCTGTTAAACTGTCTTTTATAAGAGAAATAAATGTTACTGAGAACGGAGTGAGCAGTAACAGATACATGCATCAGATAACATAGAAGGGAGCACCAGAGGCATGAGTGAAGAGAATAAATGGGTGACAGACTTGCCGGATGAGGATAAGAATGCTTCGGCAGAACAGAAACCGCTGACGCATCCTTATTCTGAGGGACGCAGGATGCAGGAGAGCAGACAAGACAGTTATGCAGGTGCCGGACAGAGTGAAGGCACTTCGCAGGAGAAACCAAAATACGGACATTATGAGGTGCACCAGCCTCAGGCCGGTAATTATGCCGGTGGAAATATACCGCCCAAAAAGCCGCGGAAAAAGAGAGATTTTTCAGGCAACAACAGCTTTGGAAAGAAAGCAGCCACTGCGGTGGCACTGGCTGTGATCTTTGGGTTGGTAGCCGGAGTAGTTTTTCAGGGCGTGAATATTGCAGCAGATAAATACAGAGGAAATGACAGCAGTACAACGATCGGAAAGACAGAAACAGTTACCGGAACAGAGGATAGTACTGACAGTAGCTCTTCGGATTCTACTGTGAAGGATATTGTGGCAGAGAGTGGTACAGTGGCCGGTGTAGCCCAGGCAACCATGTCTTCTATCGTTGCCATTACATCTGTCAGTGTGCAGGAGATCCCAAGCTTTTTCGGATATGGAACGAGGCAGTATCAGAGTGCAGGAAGTGGTTCCGGTATTATTGTAGGAGAAAATGACAGCGAGCTTCTCATTGCGACTAACAACCATGTGGTATCTGGAGCGACTACACTTACTGTGTGCTTTGCAGGCAGTGATGTGGTAGGAGCGGAAGAAGAAACCCAGGCTATGGCAAGCAGCTCCGATGGAGATGCGGATGTGGATAACGCAGTTTCTGCCAAGATCAAAGGCACCGATGAAGAGAATGATCTGGCAGTGGTGGCAGTGGAGAAATCCGATATTCCGGATGAGACCATGGAGGAGATCAAGATCGCACAGATGGGAAGCTCGGACGATCTTGTAGTCGGTGAGCAGGTGGTTGCCATTGGCAATGCACTGGGCTATGGACAGTCAGTTACCTCCGGATGGATAAGTGCCCTTAACAGAAGCATCAGTACAGAGGACGGAGAAGCCAGCGGACTGATCCAGACTGATGCAGCGATCAATCCCGGAAACAGTGGCGGTGCACTTCTGAACATGAACGGTGAAGTGATCGGTATCAATGCGGCCAAGTATGCAGACAGTCAGGTGGAAGGCATGGGATATGCCATTCCAATCTCCAAGGCAGAGCCGATTCTGGAAGAACTGATGAACCGCGAAACCAGGGATAAGGTGGAAGATTCTTCCAAGGTAGGATATATGGGAGTCAAGGCTGCCGATCTTACAACAGAAGCCATCCAGATGTATAATATGCCGGCAGGTGCTTTTATTACTGAGGTAACGGAAGGTGGCGCAGCAGATAATGCAGGGATCAAAAAAGGCGATATCATTGTGAAGCTGGATGGACAGAAGGTAAGCGGCAAGGATGACCTTGTTGATAAGCTGCAGTATTATGAGGCAGGAGAAACCATCGAAGTGGTGATCTCCAGAGCGAACAGCGGAGAGTACAAGGAACAGACGGTTGAAGTGACCCTCGGAAGCAAACCCTCTTCTGACAAATAAAAGAAAATACAGGATAACCATTTATAAACCGGGGAGCTGCATAAGAACATGCAGCTCCCCGGTTTATAAAAACTTAATTTGATACAGCCGGATTATGTGCTATAATATGCATAATAAAAACCAGAAAGGAAATGTTATGGCAGATCAGTTTGATAATAATAAAGATAATGACCAGGAGCAGAAATACGAGAAATTCTGTTTTTTATGTCGCAGACCGGAGAGTCAGGCAGGGAAGATGATCGACCTTCCTAATCATATACATATCTGTGCGGATTGCATGCAGAAAAGCTTTGATACTATGAACACCCAGATGAACAATGGAAATTATTCCGATCTTTTTAACATGCCGAATGTGAGCATGATCGATCTGGGCAGTTTCCAGAATCCCGGAAACCAGGCGAAGAAGATCAAGAAAAAATCAGAGACTCCGAAGCCAGTGATCGATCTCAAAGATATTCCTGCACCACATAAGATCAAAGCAACTCTGGATGAATATGTGATCGGACAGGAATATGCCAAGAAGGTAATGTCTGTAGGTGTATACAACCATTATAAAAGAGTTGCCACAGATACCATGGATGATATTGAGATCGAGAAATCCAATATGCTGATGATCGGACCTACAGGCTGCGGTAAGACTTATCTGGTGAAGATGCTTGCCAGACTTCTTCAGGTACCGCTTGCCATTGCAGATGCCACATCTCTTACAGAGGCTGGTTATATCGGTGATGATATCGAGAGCGTAGTATCCAAGCTCCTTGCGGCTGCAGATAATGATGTGGAGAAGGCAGAGCACGGGATCATTTTCATCGATGAGATCGATAAGATCGCAAAGAAGAAGAATACCAACCAGAGAGATGTCAGCGGAGAGGCTGTCCAGCAGGGACTTCTGAAACTTCTGGAGGGAAGTGAAGTGGAAGTTCCGGTGGGTGCTACCAGCAAGAATGCCATGGTACCTATGGTGACTGTAAATACAAGGAACATTCTGTTTATCTGTGGCGGTGCGTTCCCGGATCTTGAGAATATCATCAAAGAAAGACTGAATAAACAGGCGTCTATCGGATTTTATGCAGATCTGAAGGACAAATATGATGATGATCCGCATGTGCTGGAGAAAGTAACGGTAGATGATCTCCGTGCATTTGGAATGATTCCGGAATTTATCGGTCGTCTTCCGATCATCTTTACCCTGAACGGGCTGACGGAAGATATGCTTGTGAAAATCCTCAAGGAGCCGAAGAACGCCATTCTGAAACAGTACAAGAAGCTTTTGGCACTGGATGAAGTAAAACTGGAGTTTGAGGACGGTGCCTTACATGCCATTGCCCGTAAGGCATTGGAACGCCATACAGGAGCCAGAGCTCTCCGGGCTATCCTGGAGGAATATATGCTGGATATCATGTATGAGATCCCGAAGGACGACAATATCGGTGAGGTCGTGATCACAGAGGGATACATTCAGGGCAACGGAGGTCCGAAGATCCTTATGCGTGGACAGGAGATCCCGGCACTGGAAGGATAAGAAACAAGAAGATTCTTTAATATATAAAGGAGCGTGACAGATATGGCAAAAAGCAGTTTTTGGGATGATCTGGGAAACACACTGACAAGAAAGGCAAAGGGCTTAAGTTCCAGAGCAGAGAATCTCTATGAGATCCAGAAGATCCGTAACAAGCTCTCTGCACAGGAGCGTATGACCGAAAAGCTGATGATGGATATCGGAAAGATGATCTATACACGTTATGAGCAGGGAGAAGCCGTTGACGGTGAGACGGGAGCTATCTGCGAGGAAATCAGCCAGCACATGCTGGAGGCGGATCACTACAGAGATGCGATCGCTGCCAGTAAAGGGGAGAAGTTCTGCCCGGCCTGCCATAAGGCGGTGATGCGGGAGGCCAGCTTCTGTCCGTATTGCGGAGCGGCGTGTCCTACAGCGGAGCTGGAAGAGAAAGCTGCCGATGTGATCGAGCAGGCAGATGAGGAGCTTGAAGAGGCTGCTGAGGCAGAGGTGACAGAAGTACCGGAGACAGAAGCGGAAGAAAACGCAGAAGCTACAGAAGTGGCAGCAGATCCGGAAGAGACAGTAGAAGCGTCAGAAGTAGTAGAAACAGCAGAAACCGCAGAAGCGTCAGAAACAGAAACATTAGGATCAGATCCGGAATTGGAAGAGGAAAGAACGGAAGTGGGATCTGCAGAAACAGAGGAGCCTGCGGCTGATCCGGAAAATACAGAAACAATAGAAGAAAAAACAGAATAACCATAAGCATATAAGGCAGGCTTTCCCCAGTGGGAGCCTGCCTGAATATTATGCAGACCACAGAAATAAGGAGGGGGAATAATGTTGTGGAATTTACTGACGGCGGGAATCTTTGGTACAGACTATTATATAAAGAAAAAAATCAACACATCGGAAAAGAAAGATCTGAAGGAAAAGTGCCTGGGAGGCAGACTGATCGTAAGAAATTGCCATAATCATGGGATGATGCTTGGAATATTAAAAAACAAAGATAAAGAATTCCTGAGAGATCTTGCATCTATGGTGCTGGGCGGTGCGATCTGGGAGTATATACGTACTTCCGGAGAAAAAGGCACACGCATATCCAAGCTTGGGCTTTCCATGATCCTGGGCGGTGGTCTGAATAATTATACGGAACGTCGCAGAAAGGGATACGTCACGGATTATGTGAGCCTGAATGTGGAAAATCCGAAGCTTAAGAAGGTCGTATTTAATATTTCGGATCTTTTCATATTTACAGGTGCGCTTCTCTGGGGCGGGAGCGAGATCTTTTCTGAAAAAGAAAAATAAATAAAAAAACAGAAGTGCCGGTGTTGGGCGCTTCTGTTTTTTTGATTTTGGATAAAATAAAAAAGAATGCAGGAAATGGGACTTGAACCCACACGATCTTGCGA
>OKTM01000374.1_pt1 | contig 22334 bp, 28 predicted proteins | sample 1606401 | NCBI WGS metagenome assembly OKTM01 (sample SAMEA3879583, study PRJEB24766) | human gut metagenome | biome: human-associated habitat; feature: feces | place: USA | collected 1985/1987 | reverse complement strand
GCTCTGGTGTTATAATCAACAGGTCCACAGCGCTTTATGATGCCGTGAATGGCGGATTTATACGTCCTGATGAATCGGGAAGGCTTACTGTTCCAGCCGGAGCAGTGGTGGTGGCCGGAAGCCGACCGGTGACCAAAGAACCTGGTGCTGAAGCGGGGATAAGTCTCTATACTCCTGTAATTGTGAAATATAGGGACGGCAAGACGGATGCTTCTGTGGAGCTGGAAGATTTGTTGAGATGATGACTTTCTACAAATATCACGGAGCGGGGAATGATTTTCTGATTGCTGACGGAAGGGACATTGACATTGACCTTTCTGCAGGGCAGATTGCGCGGCTGTGCGAGCGTCATACCGGTATCGGGGCGGATGGAGTGATGGTGCTTGAGCGGAGTTCGGATGCGGATTTCCGGATGCTGTATTATAATTCTGATGGCTCGGGCGGAATGATGTGCGGCAACGGCGGGCGTTGTATCGTGGCGTTTGCTGCTGATCTTGGCTATGAGAGTTTTGTGTTTGAAGCGCCTGACGGTCAGCATGTTGCAGAACTTGAAAACTCTGTGGAGGCATTTTCTACAGAGCCGAGAATTGTGCGTCTGAAGATGAAGGATGTGCAGGGCGCCGCCCTTTATGAGAATAAGACGGGTGCGATGTTTCCGGATGTTTTTCTCGATACGGGCACGCGGCATCTCGTGCATTTCGTGGAGGATGTCGGAGAGTGTGACGTAGTGGGAGCCGGCAGGAGTCTGCGTTATGATCCGAGGTTCGCGCCTCAGGGTGTCAATGTGAATTTTGTCCGTGTCAATGATTCTATGCCTGACGGGAACCTGGATATCGATGTGAGGACTTACGAGAAAGGCGTTGAGGATGAGACACTTGCCTGTGGTACCGGTATAGTGGCTTCGTCAATGGCTTCATGGATTCGCGGCGTTCTTGGCGGATGTGATAGGAGTTCTGGTCCCGTGGAGGTTTCTGCGCGCGTTCATGCCAGAATCGCGGATTTGAGGGTGGATTTCGTTCCGCGTTTGGATGGGGCTTCGTGTCAGAAAGAAACGGGTTTGCGTGGAAATGAAACATTGCCTTTTACGGCGGATAATGTGTCGCTCCAGGGCCCTGCCGTTTTTGTGGCGAGGATAGAAGTGCAGCTCTGATGCTGTGCGAATTTGTTTGATAGTGAGGAATTTATGGATTTGCTTAGATATAATTTGGGAGAGGGTGTAGAGGCGTTTACGACAAGGCGAGATTCGGAGCTTCCGTATCCGGTGATACAGCCGCATCAGACTCATTCTGCCAATGTGGCTGTCATCGACAGGCCTGATTGTTCCAGAGAGGAACTGGAGGGTGTGGATGCCTTGGTGACTAATCTGAAGAATGTGGCTATAGGTGTGCGTACGGCGGACTGTATTCCGGTGTTGCTGTATGATCCTGTGTCACGGTGTGTCGGGGCTGCCCATAGCGGCTGGCGTGGAACTATCAACAAGATAGCTGCGCAGACGGTTCTGGCAATGATAAAGAATTATGGTGCAAAGCCTTCGGATATGCGTGCCGTCATCGGCCCGGGTATCTGTATCGACAATTTCCAGGTAGGCGAGGATGTGGCTCAGCTTTTCAAGGCGTCCGGTTTCCCCGTGGATAAAATCTGGTCGTTCCGAGGTCCGCGTACTGATGGTAGTCTCGAAGGCGGCCATCATATCGACCTTTTCGAAGTCTGCCGCATCACGCTTCTGGAATGCGGAGTGCCAGAGTCCAACATCCAGGTCTGCGGCATCTGTACCTACAATGACACCGATTTCTTCTCTGCCCGCCGCGAAGGAGCCGACTGCGGCCGCAACATCAACGCCATCAAACTGTTGTGATCTCTGGTCAATGTCACGGTTCTCTCCGGAAAGTGACGTGGTTGCAGATTTTCTTGTACGAATGCAACTTTTCCGTGTAAGGCATCGTGATACTCTCCGACTCCGTCCATTGACACCCATATGCTGTCCGCCGAGCATATTCTAAATGGACCGGCTATGGTCGATGGTGTTCAGGTTGCCTTTCCGCACGATCACGAACTCGTTTTCGAACGGCTTCTCTTCAGAAATGCGCTTTGTCCTGAATGTCTGGTACTTGATTTTCAACAGGTTCTTTACTCTGGAGTCTTCGTACATTGCTGCAACTGACCCAAAGTAAAAGTGTTCATGGGTGTCCTTGACCTCCACATGAATGATTGTCCGATTGTGCTTTAACATAACTTGCTTCCGCAAATATAGTACATTGTTCAACAATTATCGAAAAGAAGTTGAAAGTTATTTTGCGATTATCAACAAATACCATATATTTGTATGTAGATGTCACCCTTTGCCTTCAGTAGTGTGTGTGGAATAACACTAACTAAATGAAGGATTATGAATAATGTTGCTGAACGAGAAATTTATTTCATCGATACCGGCGATCACTTGGAAGAAGTGGTCTTGAGGTATGATGAATATGAGGAGTCGTCCTCATTGGCCGTGGCTTTATATGCCCGTCCGAATTACTTCCGTGAAACCGGAGAAGTGAATCCCTGTACTGAAGATGTCGATGTCTTCAGTGAGTTGTATGCTGTCATTACGGTTAATCTGCCTGATTCCATCGTGCTCCCGCAGGGGACGCAGTTCATTGACAAGAATAATCACCCGTGGGTCCATAACTGGCTGATTGAGAATGGAATTGCCGCTCTGATAGGATATTGTGCCCGCAGCGGATTCTGTCTCTACCCAGCAATGAAGTTCTGGTAATGCCAATTAAGTGTAAAATGAATTTGGATAAGCGTAGGAAATATCCTACATTTGTAATTCGATAGCGCTCTATGAAATATAGCGAATTAGAAAGGAGACTGCTCAAATTTGGATGTTATTCCATTAAAGTGCAGCAGTGTGGACACCCTTTATGGTTTAGTCCTATAACTGGAAAGACTTTTATGACGAGTAACCATAAAAGTCGTGAAGTTGCAACTGGGACATTGAAAAAGATTTTGAGGGATGCGGGAATTAGATAGTCAATTCTTATAAAAAAATATGAATAAAATTAAAGTGAAAGTATTTGTCGAAAAAGCTGAGTCTGGCTATTCTGCATATATGGACGATTCTCCTCTTGATTACGGGTGTATCGGTGAGGGTGTTACAGTGGAGGCCGCCATTGAGGATTTTTGTGCTGCATACGAGGAAATGAAAGCATATTATGCCACTAAAGGAATGCCATTCACTGAAGCAGAATTTGAGTTTTACTATGACACTGCAAGTTTTCTGGCGGAATATGCTGGGATATTCTCTCTTGCTGGTCTGGAAAAACTTACAGGTGTCAGTCAAGCACAACTCGGTCACTATCTGCATGGCAGACGCAAGCCGAGCAGAAGGACTATTGATAAGATTCAGAAAGGAGTGAATCATTTTGCGAAAGAATTGACCGCCATAAAATTCGCATAGTGATTTAGTTGCGGCCATTGTATGTTTTAATTTTATTGGGCATTCTTGTATTTGTTCAAAAATTATGTAATTCTGCATAATGTAAAAAGACATAATGTAAAATCGCATAATAATGGAATTTTTTTTCAGAAATCAGTTTGTCATAAATCCGGATGTCACTCAGCTTTGCAAGCACATACTCAATGGAAGGAATGTGGCATTGTTTGCACGACGTAGGCTCGGCAAGACTGGTTTGATTCGACATTGTTTCGCACAGAAAGAAATCAGCGACGTTTTCAATACTTTTCTGATTGATATCTATGCTGCGAATAATTTGAAGGAAATGGTGTCGATTTTTGCAAATGAGATTTTTAGCAAAAGTGAATATTTCGGAATAAAGGACAAGCTTCTTCAGGGGTTGAAGTCGTTGCGCCCGCAGATTGAGTACAGTCAATTGACTGACAGTCTTTTGTTTTCACCTATTGTTGGGGATATTTCATATCCGGATAAGACACTTGAGGAACTGATGCAGATTCTTGATTCAGGCAAGAGACCTTGCGTGATTGCAATTGACGAGTTTCAGAAGATTCGCGATTTCAAGGAGGCGAATATGGAGGCGTACCTGAGGACGGTGGTGCAGAAATGCCGGAATATTATTTTTATCTTTACTGGCAGTATTACGCATTCAATGACAAATATGTTTACCTCTCCGGCGAAACCATTCTATAACAGCGCAGTACAGATGACGATAGATGTCATTGACAGAGACGTTTATAGAGATTTTGCTCAAATGATGTTTAGGAAATACGGAAGAGGAAAGAAAATTAATGATGCGTTGATTAACCTTTGTTATGATTATTTCAATGGAATTACGTGGTATGTTCAACTGCTTATGAATGAAGCGTTTGCGATGGCTGAGCCTGGAAAGACAATAGGAGAGAATGATTTTCAGGCGATTTACTCTGCAATCATCGCTCAGCAGCATTTTTCCTACAATGAGCAGTTTTCGCGTTATTCCGAGAAGCAGAAAAGTCTGCTTCAGGCACTTGCATTGGAAGGTTCTGCTGGGGCGAACATTACTTCCAACGCTTTCCTGTCAAAGTACGCTCTAGGTTCGGCAAGCTCCATCCAGACGGCCTGCCGAAGTTTGATGAAATTAGGAGTTATAGCCGAAACTGACGGTAAGAAACATATCAGCGACCTTATCTTCAGTGAGTGGCTCCGTCGTAACCTTGTTTAGTAAGCGTTTTAAGTATTACTTAGTATAGCAGTTTCACGGCGATGTTGCGGCGGCCATTTTGCGTGACCTGTAAGTCGTTGTGTGATAGTCGTTTAACCGTTTTCAGAGTTGTGAAAATGTCAACTCTGAAAATGGTTAACTCTTTGTTGCTCAGCGATTTACTGGTTGCACGTCCTGTATCGTCCTGAAGCTGGGCAGCGGTGTGGTGCGTATGGTTCAGGCATGCAAGGCGAAAAAATTCCCGAACCATATTACGAGATTCGTCCAGGAGGAGTTGCCATCGTATTCCGTTTTGAGGACATCAACAACGAAAGTAATTCCAATCAAAACTGCGAGTTGAATTGCGAGTCAATTAGAAGTCGGGTTAAGGAGTGACCATTGACTCATTTTCTTGCCTTGAAATTTGCGTGCACAAAGGAATAAGGCTAACTCTGTGGTCGTTAATAATGTGTATTTACACAAAATAAACGAATAGAAATATGGAAGAGAAGCAAAACCATCAAACAGTTGGCAAAGTCTATCCGGCTAAATTTCCCTGAAAAGAAAGGCTATTCGGAACGCAACCTTACCTATATGTGTCAGTTTGCAAAGGCGTATCCTTTAAGAACATTACAGAATTTCATTGAAACGGACGCAAAGCTGATAGCTCCAAGCGTGGAGAAAATTGCAGACGAAGTATGCTACTTAAACAATGTGCAATTTACGCAAGAACCTCTTGCACAAATTCATAATGTTGCCAGAACCGTATCCGACATTTACCGTATAGAAATTAAGGATATAGAAAACATATTTATGGCATCACCTGTTGCAAGAACCAATTGGGCGAGCCTTGTGATTATGCTTAACAGTTCGCTTCCATTGGGTGTAAGCTATTGGTACATGAAACAGTCCGTGGAAATGGGCTGGAGCAGCAATGTTCTTAAAATACAAATTGAGACCAACTTATATAGCAGACAAATCAGCAACAACAAAGTAAATAACTTTACTGCCACGCTTCCTGCAGTTGAAATATTTGGGGATGTCTCCTACAACTTGTCCGCCGCTTTCCGCAGCCTGTCAGCAAGGTCGCATAGACCTCCCTTGAATATGGTAAGTTCCTCTTCCGTGAATCCGCCTACGCCTCCGTTTCCGTCTATGCCGTTAAGTTTGTTGTAAAACCATGATGCCGACCTGTCGAAATAGTTGTGTGCAAACTCTCCCCAATTCAAATTAAGGTCAATGTCATCTAGTTTCTTTCTTATTCCGGAATTCTTGATGGCTTCAAGCCTTTTGTTTGTCATTTCCATATCTGCTGTATTTCATGTCCTCCTCTTGTATTTCAGCCGGAGGTTTTGCCGCACAAAGGTACTGTAAAATTTTATAGTACGCAACCGGCGGGCGGTCTTGCTGCAACCACGGAGACGTTTACGAAGAATCACTTTATTTCCCTGATTGAGTTATAATGTGGCTTAATGATATTGTGAAGCTCCATCATTGTGTTATACATACAATCAAACTGTCTTTGCCAGTCAGACTGGTTCCTGAAGTCCGCTTCTAATTTGACATTGATATAGGATACTTTTTTATCATCCAGCCTCTTCCACTCCACCTTCTTGCAATTCAAAGCGTCAATCTGACTCTTGCAGTTTTTTTCAACAAAATCATATCTTTCTTTATTCTGTTCTGGCTTGTCACTACAGAAATAAACCTGAACGCCTATCCAGTTTTTAATGGTGAGTACACATGCATAGTGAAACCCTGTAATCCCTGCCCTAAAATTGCACCAGTGATCGGTAGTAGCGTTACCATGGGTGAGAATGTCCAAGTACTTATTATTCAGGTAATCATGGAATTCACTCCAGAACTCCAGCCTCAATTTCTCTGTCTCAGTATCACCAGACACCTGTTTCTTTATGGATTTGGACCAGTTGTTAGGTTTTGCCACAATATCAAATTGCGGAGCTGGCGCGCTCTCTCCAATCTTGAAAAGCCTTACCTCTATGCCAAAGAAATTATAGTTGTCATCGGTGATGCTGTTCAGCCAGTCAATTGCAGCCCTGTGCTCTTCATCAAAGGTTTTGGCAATCCAAATTGCGGTGTATGCATCAAGTCCGGAGCAGTAAGTAATAACTTTTCCAAGATGGTCGTGGTCTGTCTTTTCCAGCTGATTTTCAATGACTACACATCTGTCGGTATTGATGTCTTTACAGAGAATGTCCGCAGAGAATGTTCCTACCTTGGCCTCTTTCTCCTGAACTTCCAGCTCCATACCTACTGTTTCGCCGAGGAGATTGATGTTGTCATCCTCTGCAAGCCAAGGAGTAAAGTCTCGGGCTTCATCTTTCCAGTAGTTCCTTAATTCTACCTTTTCCAGTTTTCCAAGTGGTGTTTTCATATATATGTTAGTCTTTTAATTGTCAAGCTACCCATCCATATCCCTGGACGCTCATATCCATGAAATGATTGAGCAAGAGATTTGTCTTGGAGTTGAATGAGTCCTTGTCATATGCGTCAGGTAAATCTTTGTCCAGTTCAGCACTGATTGTGTCTCGGACAAGAGCTTTTGTCTGCTCATCCTTATACCACTCAATCACCATCAGTTCAGCCTTTTTCGTCAAGAGTGTGTCATAAAGGTGTTTTGCTGCAAGTTTAACTTTCTGATCTTCTGCCTTGGTGAGATGTTTTCCCATAACCAGAAGGTCATAAATCTCCAGTTCCTCTTCCGTCAGGCCCTCCTCATAAGCCCTTTTATTTTCCTTCTTCAGGTCTTCAATCAATTGAAGAAGCTGTTCATAATAATCCTCGCTCTCAGTTGAGCCGGCATTATATCTGTTGATGATACCCTGATACCGTTCAGAGAAGGATACTCTAGTGGTATTCCTGTTTATCATCTGTTGAAGGGTCTTTTCAATGAACTCTCGCAGGTTTTCAATCTCAACAGACTTATATTCAGCATCTTTCAATTCCTTCTCTAGATCTTTTACGTCTAATTTTGAAAGGTCTATAACCTTTGAGCCTTTAATCCCGTAGTTCGGCTTGTCCTCACAAAGAACGTTAGATGATACACTCTGGTTCAGAAGTGCACCCATCTTCTCCTTGGCGCGCTCCAGTTTCTCATCATTTACGGTATTGTCAAACAAGTCGTGCAGATACTTGAGTGCTGCGAATCTTGTGTCGGTTCAATGCCTCTCAAAAACTTCAGGCTTGGATGCCTCATAGAGATTGATCATCGTGTTCGAAAGCACCTTGAACTTGTTCTTGATGTCATCCTTCTCTACAATCTTGTCATATTGCTTCCTGATGATGGCAAGTTTGTCAAGGCTTTCTTCATTGAAAGCCTCTTCAATCCTTATACCTTCTCCTGCGAGAAAATCAGATGTCATAGTTATGCTCTCTTCCAGCATGGCCAGGAGGCTCTCTATGTCCTTGACAGGCATCTCTGGATTATCAGGAGAAACAGCATAACTTCCAAGAGCCTCCTTCATCCATTTGAAGACATTGACATAATCCACGATAAGACCGCACTTTTTCCCCTCAAAGCACCTGTTGGCTCTCGCAATGCACTGCATCAGAGTATGGCCTTTCATAGGCTTGTCCAAATATAGTGTGGAGAGGGAAGGAACATCAAATCCCGTCAGCCACATGGCGCAGACAAATACCAGTTGGAGAGGGTCATTGGGGTCTTTGAAACGGTCCTCGATATCATGTCCTTCAGAAGTGATTTCATTCATCTTCTTCCTATGGCTTGTGATATCCAATCCCTTGGCCTGGAATTTCTCCACTTCATCCGATTCTTCAGAAATGACAACAGCCATCTCCACAGTCTTCATATAGTCAAGAGTTTCCTGTATCTTTTTCTTTTCCTCCTCTGTGGCGTCATTTCTCCGTTTGATAAGATTTTTCTGCTCTTCGAGCCAATATCTCTGAACCTTGTCATACATGGTGACGGCAGTGAACTTGTCAATGCTGACCACCATCCCCTTGCCCTTATATCCCCTGTTGATGAAGTGCTTGACTATATCCTGTGCCACGACTTCAAGTCTATCGTCTCGCTTGATGACCTCAAATATTCTGGAACCTGAGTTCTCAAGCTTCTGCATCTCCGCATCATTAAGTTCCTCTCCCTTCATCAGAGCCTCCATATCTTTCTGGAGGTCCTTGTTGGCGAGATCAACTGTTGGGACCCTTCTGGAGTAGAACAACGGCACGGTTGCACCATCCTCTACCGATTGTGCGAAATTATATTCGGAGACATAGTTGCCGAACCACTGGTTTGTCAGTCTCTTGGAACCAAGAAGAGGTGTTCCTGTAAATGCAATGAAGTTTGCATTAGGAAGTGCAGCCCTCATATTCTCGCCCAATGTGTTGTATTGGGTCCTGTGGGCTTCATCTACCATGACAATGATGTCGTTTCTGGTGGAGAGAATCGGATAGTCTCCATTGGTAACCCTATCCCATCCGAACTTGTGGATTAGGCTGAAAATGAAAGGTTTATTCGTCTGGAGGAAGGAACGTAACTTCTCGCTGTTCTTAGGCCGGCATTCGTCATTGACACCCACAACCTCGGTTCTTATGAAGTTCTTGAGTATCTGGCCGTCCAAGTCTTCCCTGTCAGTTACCACGAGGAAAGTGAAATTCCCCTGCATTTTCCTCTTGACCTTCCGTGCAAACATTACCATGGAGTATGACTTTCCGGAACCCTGAGTGTGCCAGAAGACACCGATCTTACCGTTCAGTTCCTCTCTTCTCTGAAGTGAGCCAAAGAGATTGTTTACGCCAAGATACTGGTGGTTCTTCGCAATGATCTTTATATGTTTGTTCTCGAACAGGATGAAGTTTTCAATATAGTCAATGAGGGTTTCCTTGTTGAGGAAGCTGTCTGCCATATACTTGATAGAAAGGGCATTGTCCCTGATGGAGTCCCTGTCTATCTTATCTTCTTCGGAGTTCTTCAGCCACTCGAAAAAATACTCATACCCGGCATTGAACGCTCCCAACCTGGTTTCAAGTCCATTACTCAGAATACAAATCTGATTCATTGTAAAGAGGTTAGGAACATCAGTCAGGTAAGATTTGAGGTTCTTTGTATAGGCTTGCCTGACAGGAACATTTCCATTCTTCAGTTCAATGAATACCAGAGGCATGCCATTGATGAAGATAAGTACATCAGGTCTTCTCCAGTTGTAATGTCCCCTTATCCACATCTGGTTGACAGCTGTGAAAGTGTTGTTGGATGGTGTGTTGAAATCAATAAGTCTGATAGTGACGAAGTCGTCCTTGCCATTCTTCCTGAAAGTGCAGGTAAGTCCCTCCCTGATAGCCTTATAGATAATGTAGTTCTTGTCAATGATAGTGCTCTCTGTCGCCGGCTGGGTGAGAGTGTCTATGGCCTTGTCAATGATGGAAGCATCTACTCCAGGATTGATCGCCTGAAGTGATTCTTTCATCACTTCGGGAAGATAGCATTGAGCCTTGTCTGTCCTACCCGTGCCGTCGAGGAGAGTATCTTTGGCATCAGGGGAGGGGTTACAATGGATGATGGAATAGTGGTGTGCCTTTTCCAGAATCTCCATCAGTCCGAGTTCGATATCATCTTCTGTAATAAATGCTTTCATAACCTTGTCTATTATCTTTTCTTCAGGGCAATAGCATATGTAACCTTCACCTTTGCACACCAGTCAATGGAACTATAGTCATAACAGTATCTCTTGCCCTTTTCTTTTCCCAGATTGAGCACTCCATTCCAAAAAGCTGACATAGGGAGACTGCTCCCAGGGTCAAGGGTGTAGATGTTCTCAATGACTCCATCCTTCAAATTATATCCAACTGCAACAATCCAATGAACACCACCAGAATATTCAATTTCAACTATGACTGGACAATCATTATCAAGGGCTTCTGATATTGAATCCAAGTCTTGAAATGTTTCATAGGAAACATACTTCTTGTATGTATCAAGGATGCTGGTGCAATCATCAAGGGTGAGGCCATTAGGGTACAGCCCCCATTTATGAATGGCCTTGTGCAGTTTCCCTTCAGCAGTCCTGAAATCCACTTTTTCTGTCTCCTTGTTCAAATAGTCTGCATCAAATGCTCCAACTATATTCAATGCCATTGCTATGGAGTATGCACCACAGGCCCCATCCAGTTCTCCTTGTCTGAAATGCACCTTCTTTGCAGAACTTTTGACCCGGCTTCTCAGGACACCTTGTTGGAGGAACAATTGTGATATTAGATAAACCTGTCTCATAACACTATATGCTTAACTTGCCTGACATTAACCTTGGTAAGAGAAGGTCTCTTTGAGTGGTGAGGACTTCTTTTTGCAAAGTTAAAAGTTTGATTTCTGTTTCAATATTTGAGGCTATTACATTAAACTTTCTTTCCAATTCTTTATTAGGAATCAATAATTTTTGGCCTAGTAGTTCATTTTTGGTTACTGAGGTAAATATAGCGCCATTACCAATGATATCTTCTTTCGAAAACTTTTGCTTCAATAGCCACAGTAAGAAAGCATTATTGTTGTTCTTCGCATTAATTCCAGCCACGCCTCTACCTAAGATGATCTTATTCAATGTTAGGTTGATTCTACCAACAGGTGCTCTTACGCTAAAGATAATGCTATTGGGTTCAGCAATTCTTTTTCCTTCTGTTGAGTATATGTCATCACGTAAATAGAACTCACCATAACTTCCACATCCTTGATGAAATGGTAATCCTAGCTTCTCAGTATTATAGAAGCAAGATTCTGGGCTTTGTCCCATAATTACATTTGCATACTCCCGTAGTGATACTCGTTTCCACCCCTTTGGCACACCACCTTCAAATTCTGCTGTCTCATGCCCTGGGAATCTGAACCTTACGAACCATTCCTTGTAGAGGTTCTCCGCCATCTGCTCAAGAAGTTTTATCCTCTTCTTGTTGTTCTCAATCAGGGAGTCATACGCTGAGAGAATGGAGGCTATCTTTTTTTGATTATCAATGTTGTCGTCATATAGTACTTTTGATTTCTCAAAAGTGCTTTTCTTGACAATACCCTTTCCTGAGCCTGTCCCTCCTCCCAATAATTGGAAATATCCCTTGAAGTATCTCAGTAAATAAAATAGGTAATGGTTGTCAACATTTGCAAATGGTATGATAGAATTAAGTTGCTGATTGGTGTATGATGGCGTACCTGTCATACACATTTTTCCAATAGTAGAACCAATGCAAACAAAACAAATGGAATCGTTTGGCAATATATTTTTACTTACATATCTAGAGCCGGACTCTGATATGGTTCTTTCTGTATCGACAATATAGTGTTCGTTAAAAGATTTGATGTCAGATGGGGTGATGAAAGGTATGCTCCCTCCAAAGTTGCTCTCATCTTCAGTGGGGGGTGTTTTTCCTGTTATAACCTTGCCTAACTGCTTTATCTCTTTATACTTTAACATACTTAACTCTCTCACAAGCTTTTCAGGTTATCACTAATCTCCTTTTCCAAGTTCTTGGCCTCTGCCGAAAGTACCTCGAACTCACTGTGAAGCCTCTGCATTTCCGCCTTGAACTCATCCTCTGTCATTCCGTCATCCTCGATCACAACACCCACATATCTGCCGGCATTGAGAGAATAGTCCTGGTCCTTGATTCCGTCCTCTCCATCGAGTTTGGCAACCTTGCAGAGACCGATTACATCCTGATACTTGCCTTCAGGGAATCTCTCCATCAGCCAGTCGATCTGGTCCTGCTGACCGTTGGCTTTATATTCCGCTATCAGATCATGAAATGCCTGGGTATCACCATTGTAAAGAGATGTAATTATGCCGAGATTCTTTATCTGCTCGTCACTGAACTTCCTGTGTGCCCTGTCAACCTGAGTGAACACATTCCTGGCATCAATGAAAAGAATCTCATCTTTCTTCTCCGTCCTTGACTTCTTCTTGTCGAAGAACCAGAGTGTGGCAGGCAGTGTGACGGATGAGAACATATTGGAAGGAAGGGTAACCATCTGTGAGATAATACCATCCTCTATCATTCTCTTCCTGATTTCATATTCGGAACCACTGGCATCACTTGCGGAATTCGCCATCACGAGACCGGCCTTTCCGTTTTCATTGAGAGCTGTCGCGAAGTATCCTATCCAAAGGTAATTGGCATTGGGAACAGTCTCTTTCTTGTCTCCGCCTTTCTTGCCGGCTTTAGACTTGTTTCTCGGCACACCATAAGTGTTGAATCTTGCGTCGTCCTTGACCCTCTCGACGGAGACCTCATCCACATTGAAAGGTGGATTTGCCATCACGTAGTCGAACTGGCCAAAGGCATTGTAAGGGTCTGAATAGAATGAATTGGCCTCAGTAATCTCGCCCCTGACATTGTTCAGAAGTAGGTTCATCTTTGCCAACTTGACTGTATCCGGCTCTTTCTCTACTCCGAAGCACCTGAATTTCATCATATCCGCATTTGATGCATTGTGCTTGTGCATATACCTTGCGGCCTGGACAAACATGCCGCCGGAACCGCAGGCTGGATCAAGGAATTTCTTGTCGCCGGTCTCAGGGTTGAGGACCTGTACCATATATCTCACGACTGATGCAGGTGTGTAGAAAGTTCCGCCGTCCTTACCTTCGCTCAATGCGAAGTTTCCGAGGAAGTATTCATAAATCTCGCCGAACAGGTCGATTTCAATGTCTTCAGGAATATCCTTGAATACCCTGATAATCTTGGAAAGCAGGTCGGGTTCTTCTTCAGGAACGAGCTGGGCATACACATCCTTTGGCAGGACTCCTTCAAGTCTTGGATTCTCCTTTTCAATCTCTTCCATGGCTCTTTTGACAAGAGTTGCTTTTTCGGAGGTGTCCGGAGCTTCGTTGATAGTGTCGAAGTATGCGCACTCCGGGATAAAGAAACCTATCTTCTCGACGGAAATTTCCTTGATGGTCTTTTCCCTTCTTCCGCCTTTCAGAGACTCGTATTCTGAAAGGATATCAGCCTTATGCTGCTTGAAAAGAATGTCTGCATATCTCAGAAAGACTAGGCCCAAAATAGGCTGGCCGAACTTGTTTGCGGCCAAATGTGCACCTTGCCTCAAAAGGTCCGCGCTATGCCACAAATCGTCTTTCAACTGTTTCAGCTGTATATCTGTCATTTTATGGATTGTTTCTTGTGATTTGTAAAACTACGAAAGGTCATACTTCTTCTGAATATAAAGGACTCTTTTCCATTGCGTGAATAACTCTCAACTTTGTTGCTTCATCCATGTCTTCATGATAGATTACTGAATGAATAATTGGAAGAAGCAGGTCCTTGTCTATATTACCGGCAGCAACGTGCCAAATGTATGCTTCCATATCAGGCAAAAAGTGAAAACCTGCCCAACTATATTTGTTCTTTATTAAGAAGTGAGCACCTGCGACGAGTGAAATCCTCTTATTGCCATCAGCGAAATAATGTCCGTGACACAGACCGAAGACAAGATATGTGAGTTTGTCTTCAAAGGTTGGATAGTAGTTGTCGTCCTGAATAAAAACCAGAACTTTGTCCAGTCCACCTTCGTCGCGAATATCGGCCATTCCACCACCACTTTGCTGGATGGTTTCGCGATAGTATTGAAGGAGTTCTTCTTTTGTTAAATATACTGTCTCCTTCATCACGATTATTGTTTAAGTCTATTGAGGACTGCACGATTCTCATCATTATCAAGAAGTTTTTCCAAATCCAATGATTCGCTTCCGATAAATCTCTCAAAATCTTCCGGAGACAATGCCTTCAAATAATCTGAAATATTCTCGTGAAACACATCCCTGAAACCTAAGTCTCTTGATGCCATTTTTTGCCTGGCATCATATAAGAACGGCTTCATCGCTGCGCTCTTGGCTTGTTCTTTTATTAGAGCCTGGACTCTTCTAATGGATAAGAGGCTGCCGGTTTGTCCAAATTCTTGTCTGATTGCAGAGGCAATGCCATTCTCAAAAGAACTGATAACTCTAAGTACTTCTGCATACATTGTAGCTCTGGCACTGTCCTTCTTATTCAGTTTAAGAAGTTCCTTATACTCTTTGGCTTTTTCAAAAAAAACAGCGCTATAAATCATATCCGTCACTTGGGAATACTTGAATGTGGTATGTCCTTCAACACACTCGTTTACTGCCGACGTGAAATTTTTGCGATAATTTTCTTCTTGGATTGCGGCAGGGAGATATTCTCGGTCTCTCCAGTTTATATATTTCGTGCCACCGCCGGCTTTCTCATTGATTGTCGCAATGACGATATCTAATATTACACTTCTTAATTTTTTGGCTTTCTCACTGTCGCTCAGAAGCATTCCGATATTGAGGAAAGCGCGAAAATCAAATAATCCCAATTGGGTCGTTTTGCTCGCGAAATCAATTTCGTGAGCAAAACGTAACTTGAACTCACTCAACATTTTACCTTTACATAAAATGTAGCCGTTGTTCTTTAGTTCACTCTCATATGTGGATAGATAATTATCAATGGTGCGCATGTCTACCTCAAAGAAATCTGCCACCATCTGCTTGGTCAGATAGAACTTGCCTTCAAACTCTAAGGCGTGAACCCCGATAGCATCTTGAATTCTCGGTATGGCTATCCGATTATTCAATACATTTTGTCTTTCTATTTGAGATGTGGTCAAATCCTGTGTCATACCAGAAATATTATTGATAATAGTATAGCTCCATCTCAGGAGTCTCATACAAATTTAATCATTTTTTTATCTGCATTTCAGATTTGCATGTAGTTTATTCACATATAGAAGTGTCGCGCTACTTGGTTAAATAGCGTAAGTCCTTACAACAGGGGGGCTCCCGGCAGCTATGTACGAAAAAAAAGCCCAGCGCAAAGCGCTGAGCTTCAATTTGTTTGCGGAGAGAGAGGGACTCTATTTTGGCGATTTTTGTTTTCTAATTTATTCATTATCAGATACTTAAAATTTCAAAAAATCATATTTTGGACTGTTTTTGACCCGATTTTGACCCGTTTGGCGGAGAGTAAAGTGCTCTCCGCCAACTATTTGGGCCATTATTCGAGGTCATAAATACCCTGATTTCGCCCCAATTCCCCCGCTATAATGGAGGTGAGTTCATTACAATCTTCATTGGTCTGGAACCTGTCGCCACTGGCCATCGTTATGATGGCATTATGGGTGGCGGGGTCCTTCTCTATAAATGCAATCTGCTCCAAGTTTACGAGCACGGTCTTGCCGATAAGATTGATTTTGCGCAGTCTCATTTGTTCAGAATTTCTATATTGTTTTCTCCGAAGACCAGTTTGAGCACCTGGTCCTTTTTGTCCTTTTTCAACTTGATCTGCAGGATGGCTTCTATTGGCTCATCATCCGGCTTTCCAATTTTGACATATTTGTCCGGGTATGTCATTATGTCTATTTCAGACATTGAAAGATTCGTTGCAAGTTTTGACAGTTTTGCAAAGGATATCTTGACCTTCCCAGTCAGCATCTTACTGAATTGGGATGGGGTAGTATCCATATATTCCGCCATCGTCGCACCAGTTAAGTTCTTATCTCTCATTATCTTAGCGATACTGGCGACTATATTGTCATAAAAAGAATTCTCCATATCCAAATTTAATTATTGATACTCAATTACTTAGCCTAAATTTTGACATTAAATTTCATAAAATGATAGAATAAATGTCAAAATATGAAATATATTTACTACTTTCGTGGCGTGAAAGTTTTGTTGCAACAAATGTAACTCAACATGCACAGGCCCAAATGGGGAATAATCACCAAAAAGCAAAAATATATGACACAAGTAGCATTCGTAAAAGGGTGGAAACAAGCCCGAAAAGAAGAAGCAACCAGGATTAAGGAGGAAATCAAAACAGCCCTGAACGTCAAATCGGATCCTACATTCTATAGACGTATGAAAGGCTGCCCGGAGCCGACAGTGACTGAGGCCAGAAAGATAGAGGATGTATTCCATCGATTCGGGATTTATAGCATTTGGGGCGATGAATGACAATCTGACCCGCAGAGAGGAACAAGTGGCCGAGCTCGTGGCTTGGGGCGCGGCATACAAAGAAGTTCCGGATCTGCTGAAAAAGAAATACGGCGGTCGTGAAATATCCCTGAATACGGTAAAAAGGACGATGGAGAACATCTTCTCCAAACTCTACATCAATAAGGTCAATGAACTTTCCGCATGGTGGTTCTGCCATCGCTGCGGGGTGGATGAGTCTCTGTCCCCATTCAAAGAGTTCAAGAAGACGCTGTATTCCATTCTTTTTCTGGTCATCATTACGCCGCAGATTGCCTCTGCAGATCTTGACCAAGCAGTCAGGTCGTCGAGATCCAGGACATCGAGGACCGAGAGAGTCGAACGCTCAAGAAGGAGGGAGGAATGATTGAAATGACAGAAAAGCGGCTTCGGATGATAAATAGCGCCCTCTGTGCTTACATCGCCCGGCTGGAGTCCAACCGCCAGGCATTGGACGAGGATGACCCGAGCTTCCGACAGTTCACGATCCTCATCGATGAATACACCTCCCTGAAGGAGGACATTGAAATACTATTGTTAAGATATTAAATATGCCACGCATTAAACAAGATATATATATGACAGGATAATAGACCGGCAGAACGACGACAAGGTTCTGCTGGATATTGTCGGTCAATACAGCGAGCTCCGGAAGGAAGGTGCCTCATACAGGACGGAGTGCCCGGTGTGTCACAGCCATTCGCTGATAATCACTCCAGGAAAGGGATTCAAGTGCTTCGCCTGCAACGAGGTCAAAGGCCGCAATGCTTATCATTACCTGATGGCTGCAGGACATAAGGACTCTATGGACGTAATCAAGGAGCTGGCGGCGCATCTGAACATATTCATCGAATATGAAGAAGAACCGACACGCATCAAGTCCAAGACGAAAGACAAGAACGACTACTGGAAGAGGATGCTCCAGGCGTCCGGATTGGCCAAGTCGGACGTCACTGCCAAAGTACGGGCAGAGGACGGCACGACAAGGGAAGAACCGACGTTCTTCTCCGGAACGATGACCCCGAAGGGCGACATAACAGAGGGTGATGATTGCGTGATCGCATACTATGATCTGAACGGGCGCCCCGTCACCTATATCTCCAAGTACGACAAGGAGGAACGGCCGAGGGAATACTACCGCGTCAGGTATCAGAACCCCGATATGCATAAAGACCAGAAAGAGGGGAAATCAATGAAGTACCGCACGCCTTACGGCGCGCCCGCTTTCATATATTACCCTCAGAAGATCCGCGAGCTATACCAGAAGCAGGTACCCATCAAGCGGCTGTTCATCCAGGAAGGCGAGAAGAAGGCCGAGAAGGCGACCAAGCACGGCATCCTCAGTGTGGCGGTGTCCGGAATCCAGAATATAGCGTCAGGCGGCAAACTCCCTGAAGAGCTCATCAGCCTGGTCCAGGTCTGCAAGGTGGAAGAGGTCATATTCCTGCTCGACAGCGACTGCAATGACCTCTCGTCCTCCCTTACCGTCAACAAGCCCATCGACACCAGGCCTCGCGGTTTCTTCAACGCCGTGAAGAATTTCAAAGAGTATTTTGACACTCTGAAGAATAACGGAATCTATATCGAGATTCTTTATGGTCACGTGATGAAGAACGAGGCACAGGATAAAGGCGTCGATGATTTGCTGTCCAATACGCTCAAGGGAAAAGAAGACGAACTCCTGCAGGACATTGAATCTGCCCGCAACAGTAAGCCGATGCAGGGCAAATGGGTGTATCTGCGTAAAATTACCACGCTGCCAGACAATAAGCTTCTGGAGGACTGGCACCTTCATAGTGCTCAGGAATTCGCCCAGGCGCATTATGCGGAGCTGAAGGATATGCCTGAATTTACGTTCGGCCGCCGCAAATACAGGTTCAATGACAATGGGGAATTCGAGTCGGCACAGCCGGTGGAAGCTGATGAAAAATTCTGGATAGAGTCCAAAAAGAAAGACGGCACCACGGAATGTTACTTCGATTATGACGGCTGCAAGAATTTCCTTGAGCATCGTGGATACTGGAGATGGGAGACATTGAACCACGAATATGAGTTCGTGTATGTGGCCGACAACATCGTCGAGACCGTCAAGCCCCATCAGATAGCCGATTTCGTAAAAGCTTTCGCCAAGGACACCCTCCAGAAAGGTGTCCGTCAGATGCTTTATAAGGGTACGGCCCAATACTTCGGGCAGGTCTCACTCTCGATGCTGGATTATTTTACAGGTAAGTTCGATGTCCCTCAGAGGGGTATTGAGCGCCTGTTCTTCCGTAATACCATCTGGGAAGTCAATGCCGGGGATATCAAGGAAAAATCATACACCCAGCTCAGTTACAATATATGGGCGTCCCAGAAGAAGGACTACGATGTCAGCAAGCTTCCGGAACTCATCCGGATCCGCCATGAGGATGACCAGTGGAGCTACGAAATCACCGAAACGGGCAGGAAGTGCGATTTCCTCTTGTTCCTGGAGAACGCCTCGAACTTCACTTGGAGGAAATCTGAGCCTACGCAGCAGGACAAACTTGAGAATGCACAGCATTTCATCAGCAAGTTGTCCGCTTTCGGCTACCTCGTCACATCGATGAAGGACAAGTCCATCTGCAAGGCGGTCATCGGAATGGACGGGAAGCAGTCAGAGGTCGGCGTCAGCAATGGCCGTTCCGGAAAATCGTTGCTTGGAGAAGCCTGCCGCGTGGTCGTGAATACGCTGTATAAGAATGGTAAGGAATTCCGCGGAGGCCCTCTTCAGCCGTTCGTCTGGGATGGCCTGGACAATCGCACGAGGCTTGTGTTCCTCGACGATACGCCGAAGGACTTCGATTTCGAGGGCTTTTTCCCGCTCGTCAGCGGAGACTGGCCGGTCAACCCTAAGGGCCACAGCCCTTTCACAATCGCCTGGGCTGATTCCCCGAAAATCTACCAGGCCACGAATCACGCCAATTCCGGCGACGGAGACAGCTATGAGGACCGCCAGTGGCTCATAGCCTTCAGTGACTTCTATAATGCAAAGCATAAGCCTATACAGGACTTCGGCCGTCACTTCTTCTCCGATGAATGGGATGAACACGACTGGAATCTGTTTTGGAATCTGGTGGCCACGGCCATCCAGGTATATTTTCGTTTCGGATACATTCCTGCCCCTGGGGATCGACTTGAGAAGAGGAAGCTCACCCAGGAGGTCGGAGAGGAATTCATCCTCTGGGCTGACGAATACTTCAGCCCATCGACGGATCCGAGCAAGCCGTCACGCCTGAATCAGGTGGACATCCCGAGAAAGGATATGTATGACAACTTCCTGGAGTATATCGGGCCGTCGAGAAGGACATACTATCAGCCGAGGACCTTCAAGACGAAACTCATCAAATACTGCGAGCTCAAGGGATATATCTTCAACCCTCAGATCTTTGACCCTGAGAAGAACGAATATATCAAGATCAAGGACGGCATCATCGACCGCTCAATCAAGCGCAACGGCTGTGAGTTCTTTACCATCGGCACGCGCGAATTCTACAGCTGCCGTCAGACGCAATATAGCAGTACCGGCACGGTCATACCTCCGATTCCGGAAGTGGACATTACCGACCTCGATACATTGAATCTACTTGACATCGAACAATGACGGGAAGGCAAAAATATCTCCTGTATACACCCGAGCAGATTTCTGGCTACCGGACACGATACGCCGCATTTATAAGCAAGTATCGCAAGGCTTATCGTGACTGGTTCCAGAGCCTTCCGGGCTGGGAATGGGTGCGTCTTCCGGTCATGGACGAACGCACTGCAGAGATGGTCATCGGGATCCTTTGCATCCTCTACATCGACGATGAAATAAATCTCACGGTTGACAAGACCGTGACAATGGTAATGCGGAACCCGCTCAATGCGGAGGAGTATGATCAGTGGGCCGCCAAGGTTTTCAAATCCCCAAAAACACATAAAAAATGAACAGTTATGTCATAAAACTTGACGGTCAGGATTACGGGAGTAATACTGACTATTATGAGGCGATATACGTCTATAATACGCTCGATGAGTCTTGTCCATTGGATCGTGACGGACACCCGAAGTCTCTTGTGGCGCGCATAAACGGGGAGGATTATCCTCTTCGCAAGGGCTTCGTCGAGAAAACCCCTGAGCATCTTCTTGTGCACCGGGAGAACGCTGTTGTCCTGATGGCGTCTGGAGAGCTGAAGAAGGCGCTGCATAAAGGGAGCAGATTCGACCTCGAAGAGTTGCAGGCGCTTGTTGATGGCTATATCGAGGTCGTGCCTCTCGACGGGAAAACAGTTATGGTTCTCAACGAGGAAGGCAAATATAACGGCTTGCCGTACAACTGCAGGGCGTCTTATCTGCATCAGAAGTATAACAACACGGGAGATTTCGTCGTCGGCGATGTCGTCCTGTGCTATTCGGAGGAAATAAGATGATAACCAGGAATGAAAGAATCATTGTGGAAGCCGTCAAGCGCGCGTCTTCCATGTCCATTCGCTTCAATGGAGTAGAGATTTATGTCAGGAACGGGGAATTCAGCCACGATGTGGCCATCGCCCTGCAGTCGCATTTCAACCGCGTCCATAAGGCACAGGAATATAGTAAGCCCGAAATCCTGGCGCGCAACGTCGGCCACATCGATAAATGTAAATAATAGTAAAAAATCTATTAAATAATTTTGCGGATAATGGAAATATTACTATCTTTGCAATACCAAACAACACGCAATATGAAGTCAGATGAATTTCACAGATTGGTAGAACGGAACGGCTGGACATACTTGAGGAAATCAGGCAGCCACGTAATCTACAAGAAAGGATCCAGAACTTACCCTGTTCCTTACCACGGATCCAAAGAGATGGGAACGGGAATTGTAAACAAGATTAGCAAGGAGATGGGGCTTAAATAAAGCCCCTTTCCTCCAAAAACACAAAAACACATGAAACAGATTTCAGCAATCATTGAAAGGGCATCAGACGGAACATACTCCGTCTATTGCAAGAACGAAATTTTCTCCGGAATGGGCGACACCATTGAAGAGGCCAAGGCTGATATGCTTCAGCAGATGGAAATCTATAAGGCTACGGCCAAAGAGGAAGGCTTCAAATATCCGGAGTTCTTGGATGGCGAATTTACCATCACTTACACTATTGACGCGTTGAGCCTTATGGAATTTTATCTCAGCAAAGGCTGGTTTTCGCTCGCGACTCTTGAAAAGGTTACGGGTATTTCGCAAAAGCAGCTTTGGGCTTATGCTCACGGAACAAAACCGAGGAAGGCCCAGGAGGATCGTATCCGTAACGGACTTCAGAATATATCGAGAGACCTTGACGCTATATTTGCGTGATTGTTTGGTAAACCTCACACGGGCGTTAGGTACGGCCACCGGATTTTCCGGTGGCTTTTTTCGTAAAAAAATGCAGATTTTTTTGAAAATAAATACCTGAATGCTTGCATAATACGAAAATTCGTACTATCTTTGTATCGTAATCAAAAAACAAAAGGTTTATGACACGTTTAACAGAAAAAGAGAAGGAACTGATCGAGGTAATCAGAAACTTCAGAAAGGCCAAAGGCCGAATGGAAAAAGAGACCGAGTTCCAATGGTTGATTTTCAAACTTCTTGAGGAACTGATGTACGACGAGAACTGAAAAACGGAGGCCTCCGGGCCTCCCTTAAAAACACGCAATATGAAGG
>OKTM01000368.1_pt1 | contig 22771 bp, 15 predicted proteins | sample 1606401 | NCBI WGS metagenome assembly OKTM01 (sample SAMEA3879583, study PRJEB24766) | human gut metagenome | biome: human-associated habitat; feature: feces | place: USA | collected 1985/1987 | reverse complement strand
CGCTTTAGCAACCATTATTGCACCGATTTGCACGAGCCGCAAAACAATTTTACGGTTTTTCTCGTTTTTAATATATCGATCCATCCGTCAAAATTCGTATTTGCTGCGATTTTTGTTCTGTTCTCGAAACAGGGGTGGCTTGAATAACCGACATACGATCCCTATAACCAGATTTAACCCCGAATCGTTATGTTTAACTCCCGATCTTCCATCTCCATCTCGACGTTTCTTTCTTCACTGATTGGATCTATCATGCGCGGGCGACGCTCCGTCCGCTGCGGCCAAACGTGCGAGTACCGCAAGGCCAGACTCATCCTGACCCACGACCCGGGCGAAGAGCTGTTTCTGGGGGCCCTTCATCCGGCTGCGGCTCTTTTCCGGGAACATATCGATATCCCCGAACTCATCGCCGAACATGCTACTTATCGCAAAGTGCTCGAGGAGGCCGGAGCGAGGGTACTCACGGTACGTCAGATCCTGCTCGACGGAACCGGCGCGGACGGGAAACCCGCCGACCGGACGAAGCTGGAGAACCTGCGCCGCTTCGCGGCCGGTTTTCTTACCTTCGACACCCAAAACCTCTCTCCGGAAACAGCCGGGCAGCAGAAGGAGTACCGACAATCCATTCTCGCCAAGACATCGCCTCGGGACTTGGTTCGTATCATTCTGCGACAACCGATCATCCGACTGTCGGAAACGCAGATCAACACGGGGCTCAAGGCCGAATATTCGGAAAACCCCGTGATGAATCTCTTCTATACGCGGGACCAGTTGATAACTACTGCCAAAGGCGTCGTAATCGGACGCATGAACTCCCCGCAGCGGGAGAAAGGATGCGACATTCTGCAATTCTGCCTCGAAAAAATCGGCATGAAACCGTTACACCGCATCGATGGGGAGGGAGCTCATCTCGAAGGCGGGGATTTCTATCCGTTCGGCGATACGGCTTTCATCGGCTGCGGGATGCGCACCACGCAACCGGCCATCGATCAGCTCATGGAGCACGATTTGCTGGGCTGCAACCGTCTGGTCGTGGTCAAGGACCGGTTGTTCAGCCAGGCGGAAATGCACTTGGACACCTATTTCAACATTATAGACCGCAATCTGGTGACGCTCACAGCCCGGCGTATGACCACCGATCCGGATTCTCCGGATCTGTTGCTGGCCGATATTTATCTCCGAGGTGCAAACGGCGTCTATACCAAAACCGAAGAAGATGTCGGATTCATCGAATTGTTGAGGAGCCGTATCGGCGCCGCCATCATCCCCATTTCCGAAGAGGATGCCGACCGGCTGGCGGGTAATTTCCTGACGGTCGGGCCGCGCCGTATCATCGGGGTAGCGGGCCAGTCCGAAGCCCTGCGGACCGAACTGAAACACCGAGGGGTGAAGGTCACCTGGGTCGGGCTTGACAACCTTTGCAAAGGCTACGGTGCCGCACACTGCATGACGCAGGTGCTTCGCAGACGGTGAAGACTATCCTCCGACGTATGTAAAAAAGACACTCCGGGGAAGTGAAAAGTTTTTCCGGGAGCGACCGTTGTCGCAATGTTCCGAAAGAATATGGCCGCTGTTGCCCGGCAAGGAGCGAAATCGGTTGTTATGTTCCGTTCATACGGGTCAGACGGGAAACTTTCCGCTTCCGGATGCGGGTAAGTTTCTTATAGAATACGACTTACTTCCGACGAAATGTGCGGCGGAAGGCTCTTTCACGAAAAATCCCCGGTCGAAAGACCGGGGATCTGCTATCGTTGTCGGCAAACGCTTACAACGCCTTGATCTCGTGAAGCACCTGGTTGGTCTTGCGGACCGCAGCAGCCGATGCCTCGAATTTGGCAGCCTCTTCCTTGGTGAGGTCGAGTTTGACGATCTTCTCGATACCCTTGCGGCCGATCACGGCGGGAACACCGATACAGATGTCGTTCTGGCCGTATTCGCCTTCGAGGTAGCAGCAGCAGGGGACGATCTTCTTCTGATCATGCAGGATCGATTCGACCATCATCGAAGCAGCGGCGCCCGGAGCATACCAGGCCGAAGTGCCGATGAGTTTGGTCAGCGTGGCACCGCCGACCATCGTGCTGGCGACAGCCTCTTCGAGTTTCTTCTTCGAGGCGAATTGCGTCACGGGCACGCCATTGACCGAAGCCTTCGAAAGCAGCGGAATCATCGTCGTATCGCCATGACCGCCGATCACCATGCCGTCCACGTTGTTGATGTTGGCGCCGGTGGCTTTCGCCAGGTAACATTTGAAACGGGCCGAATCCAAGGCGCCACCCATGCCGATAATCCGGTTTTTGGGAAGTCCCGAAGCCTTGAGCGCCAGATAAGTCAGCGTATCCATCGGGTTGGCGACCACGATGATGATCGCGCGGGGCGAATATTTCACCACGTTCTCGATCACGCCTTTCATAATGTTGGCGTTGGTGCCGATCAGCTCCTCGCGGGTCATGCCCGGCTTGCGGGGAATACCCGAGGTGATCACCACCACGTCCGAGTTGGCAGTCTGCTTGTAGTCGTTGGTCACGCCGACGAGCTTCGTATCGAAATCCATCAGCGTAGAACACTGGTACATATCCAGCATCTTACCCTCCGACAGGCCCTCTTTGATGTCGATGAGGACCACTTCGCTCGCCACTTCGCGGCAAGCCATCACATTGGCGCAAGTAGCGCCTACGGCGCCCGCGCCCACAACTGTTACCTTTGACATAATGTTATAGTTTTAAGGCGAGTCCGACGTATTGATTTCGGATGTAAAACAAAAATACTGTCACAACAGAACACGTCGGACTCACGTTACGGTATCTTTTGATGCCGGATTCCATCCTGACACTCCCTGCCGACACCCGTCGAAAACGGGAGGCTGCGGGGTTCGATTTACATCGAACGAATATTAGCCGATCAACTCTTTGTACTGCGCGTCGGTAAGCAGCGACTCGCACTCCTTGGGATCGGTCAGTTTCACTTTGACGAGCCAACCCTCTCCGTAGGGATCGCGGTTCACGATGGAGGGATCGGCATCCACTGCAGGGTTGAACTCCAACACTTCGGCGCCGACGGGAATGAAAGCGTCGCTCACGGTCTTCACGGCCTCGATCGAGCCGAAGACGTCACCGGCGGACAAGGTTTCGCCGACGGTCGGAACATCGACGAATACGATGTCGCCCAACTGGCTCTGTGCGAAATCGGTAATGCCGATAAAAGCCTCACCGCCCTCTACGCGGCACCATTCGTGGTCATTGGAATACTTCAGATTTGCAGGTACGTTCATAATTTTCGGTATTTGAATTGGTTAAAATGAAATTTATTCGCGGTCTAAAATATCATTGCAAATATAAGGTTATTTTTCGTTCGGCCAACGTTATCCTGTTATTTTTTTAACACGCAGCCCGTCCCGTCCGTTCGAGCCGTCCGCTTCCCCTCGATAACGAACTCTATCTCCCGGAACAGGTACCCTTCGGTACGGCCGTCGGGCAGCTCCACCAGCAGCTCCCCCGAAGGGCGCACGCCCCGCAGCACGGCCTCCACTGTCCGGCCGTCGGGATAACGGTACCGATGCCGCTCTCCGAGCCGGTACATCCGCCGTCGGTAGTCGGCTTGCAGCGCCTCCCGATCCCCTTTCTCGAGTTGTTCGTACCGGGCGGCCAGACAGTCGCCCAAGCGGTGCAGTACCTCCTGCCGATCGTATTCGCAGCCAGTTTCGAGGCGCATCGACGACGGGTTCGGCAACGACGGATCGAACCGGGTCTGATTGACGTTCACCCCGATTCCGACGATCGTACGCGACAGGCGGTCGCCCGTCAGGTTGTGTTCGATCAGGATGCCGACCAGCTTGCGGTCGCCCGCATAGATGTCGTTCGTCCATTTGATCCGGGCGTCGATGCCGTAACCGCCGAAAAGGTCCGTCAAAGCCAAAGCTACCGCTTCCGAAAGCAGAAACTGTTCCGAAACGGGCAGGAAACGGGGTTCCCATACCAGCGAGAACATCAGGTTGCGTCCCTCCTCGCTGCTCCAGGTATGCCCCCGCTGGCCGCGTCCGGCAGTCTGCCGCTCGGCGCAGATCGCATCGCCGTGTCCGTAGCGAGGATTCCGGGCCTCGTCGTTGGTCGAGGTCGTCTCTTCGAGAAAGTGATAACGGGTCCTGTGCATCCGAAAGGTACTATACCGAAACTCCGAAATCCCGGAGCGCCGCGGTGAGCGAAGTTTTCTTGTCGGTGGACTCCTTGCGGCGTCCGATAATCAGCGCACAGGGAACGCCGTACTCCCCGGCCGGGAAACGCTTGGGGTAGCTGCCCGGAATGACCACCGATCCGGCGGGGACGTATCCCTTGTACTGTTTGGGTTCCGCCTCCGTTACGTCGATAATATGCGTCGATCCGGTAATCACCACGCCGGCGCCCAGCACCGATTCGCGGCAGATGTGCGCCCCTTCGACCACGATGGCCCGGGAGCCGATGAAACAGTCGTCCTCGATGATGACGGGGGCCGCCTGCACGGGTTCCAGCACACCGCCCACGCCCACACCGCCGCTCAGGTGGACGCGCTCGCCGACCTGGGCGCAGGAGCCGACCGTCGCCCACGTATCGACCATTGTGCCGGCACCGACCCAGGCTCCGATATTGACGTAGGAGGGCATCAGGATCGCCCCCGGCGAAATGTAAGCTCCGTAGCGGGCCACGGCGTGCGGTACGACCCGTACGCCCAGCTCTTCGTAGCCGTGCTTGAGGTCCATTTTGTCGTGCCATTCGAGTTCTCCGGCCCGCATGGTGCGCATCTCCTGCATCGGAAAATAGAGCAGAATCGCCTTCTTGACCCACTCATTGACCTGCCATTGGCTCCGGGACGGATCGATGGGTTCGGCCGTTCGCAGGCGGCCCTTGTCCAGTTCTTCGATAACGGCGCGGACCGCCTCCCGCACACGGGACTCCGCAAGCAATGCCCGGTCGTTCCAGGCCTCTTCGATAATTTGTCGCAACTGATTGTCCATTCCTGTTTTTCGCTTTCGTTATTCCGGTTTCAAAGTTACAAAATTCTCCTGCGGATCGCCGGATGCCGGCAACTTTTTCGTATATTCTGCGAATATATGGAATGTTCGGACAATCTTTGCGAACAAACCTGCACGATTGCGCCGGACTTTTCGTATATTTGATGTAGTCTGAAGGTATTTAATTGACTACAAATAGATTAAAAGAAACTCGCATGAGAATAGGCAACGGATAAGAAATTGGTAAAGTGCTTTGATACACTATATTTCTCATGCTGTCAAACAACTCTTATTTGTTTGCAAATATAATATTATTGCAGGTAAAAATCAAAAATAACGAGGTTTATTTTCATTTTTGCCTGCTGATATTTGTTCCGGATTGTCGGATGCGATATATTTGTAATTAGGATTCGTACCGTGTTCCAAGCGGTTCATAAGTAACGACTTGCGGAGTTTTGGCAACAAGGGGATGCGGCTCCGTTTTATAGAAATGACTTATGCAAACCGACTTATCCATTTACAACAGTCTTCGCCCTTCCTTTATAGAAGGCGTTCACGCCGTGAAGTTCAATGCTTTGTCGGCGGTCATATCGCGTTACCGGGATTATGCCCGCAGTTCCGAACAAATAAAAGCGTACTCGGGAGATTCTCTTCTGATGCGGGACATTGCCTCCTTGCTTGACGAAGCACCCCGTCCCATAACGAGGGAATACCAGGATTTCACCCCGTTCCTGCTTCTTCTGATGCTTTCGGAGGAGTTTCATGCCGTCCATTACGTCGAGCGTCTTGTAACGTGGTATTTCGGCTATTGTTGTGTCGATGAACTGCGGACGGTCTGCACCATTCTGTCCCAGTGTTCCTACCCGCATCACGACACGCTGCGGCTGCGGTTCAAGAATTACCTGCGTGAAGCCCGTAAGACATTGGGTATGCCCGTTGAATGTAACGCTGCTGTCATGCTGAAAATGCTCGACGCCTCTTATGAACATCTCACTCCCGCCGATGTCGGGGAGTTCGAGGAGCTGTTGCACCTGGGGGACGATTACGAGTTCATCTCCCGTGTCAAATCGAATTATCTTGCCTCGGATAACGTCACGGAACTCGCCGGGGTTTGCGGGTATTCCAGCACGATTACCTTCCGCCGGCGTTTCCAGCGGGTTTTCGGCTGCTCGGCCTCCTCGTGGTTACGTCAGCGCCGTATCGAACGTATCGGGGAGTTGCTGCGGACGACACACTACACGTTGCAGGAAATAGCCTACATGTGCGGTTTCTCCGCCCAATCCCACTTTACGGACTTTTGCAAGCGGAATATGGGGAGCAATCCCACTTCCATCCGCCAGGAAGGCCGGATCTGACATTAAAATCGGCCTCGTGATAAAAAAACGAAGAGAAAGATAAAAATCGTAATCCGCCGGTTTTTCGATTCGCTAACTTTATACGCGAAAGTAACAAGACGGATTATGATTGCATTTATAGAAAAATTAAACAGCGAAGTCCTGCGGAGTATCGAACGTATCGAATCGCGGGATACCGACGTGTTGAAAAAGTCGCTTGAAGCGTCACGTGTCCTGGGAGAAGCGTTCGACCGTTTGAAACAATATATCATCGGCTACCGTTTTCAAAACGATGACGAGGAAATAAAGTTCTTCAAAGAAATCAAACCTCGTCTTTTTTGCCGTCTGATCTATTACCGCAAGCTCTACAATATCGAGATGAACCGTCCGGTAGGAAGTATCGAGGCACAACGGGAGTACCTGGACGCCCATGTTCGGGCCATCAACGCGTACACGCAGAAACGCCTCGACTTTATCCGCTATTTCCGCAGCGGCGCTACACACCTGGACAGCCTCTATTTCCTGCGCGGGCAGACCGACACGGAGCAATACCTGGAAACCTTCTACTATGAACTCGACCCGCAGTTTTCGACAAACGCGGATTTCAAGGTGGCGAAAATCCTGGCCAACGATATGTTGTCGGTTTATCTTATGGGCGAATTGGAATCACTGGAGAGCACGAACCTCCGGAACATGGTTCTGCCATTGCCTGACGTGCGTCCGACATGGCAGGACTCGAAGACGGATCTGACGGAACTTATTTACCTGCTCGACAGTAAAGGCTGTTTCGGCAATGTGCCACTCACGCAACTTGCCAGCTACATTTCCAACGCTTTCAACGTACACCTCGACATGAACCTTTCGAGGACATTCTGCGATATGAAAATCCGAAACAACCCGACACCGTGGCTTGACAAGGCGAAAGAGGCCCTGCTTAAACGTATGCAGACGTGGAAGCGAAACAAGAAAAACGGCAATTCCGAGTAGAACATGAACCGGTAAAGCACTCTATTCCTTATAGAAACACTGATAATCAGCGTTGTATATAACAAAAGAACCGAGGTCGGTTTTCCCCCGTAACTCTCGAAAGGAACTTTCCCGAACGCCCGTATTTGCACCCGTATAAGGAGCCGATACGGGTGTTCCGTTGTAGCCCCGTCCGGATTAGAACACCGTTAAGCGTTGAATCACAGTATGCTATCGCATTTCTGCCAATAAAAATACCGAGTACGGGCCGCGGATTTCGGTAAAAAACACTGCCTTCTTCACCGCATGAACCGTTGAGAATCAGTTCACTGCAAATTATCAAAAAAAAGTCGTACCGACCTCGTTTTAAGCTGTCCATATAAGCCCGACCTTTGTAACAGACTAAAAAACAAAGGAGTATGAAAATCATAGTGATCGGTTCGCGAGCCTATAACGAGCTTGTCGGGCGTATAGAGAAAATAGAGGCTGCAATCGCCTCTCTCCCTGAAAAGGGGCGTGCATGGAATAAGGAGTATATAAACGACGAATGGATGGACGGTGAGCAGGTCTGCCGTTACCTGGGCATCAGCGGGCGTACCCTTCAACGCCTCCGCTCGGATCACGTGATCACCTATTCGGCCATCAACCGGAAGCTGTATTATTCCCTCACGGAAATCCGCCGTGTGCTGAAGGAGCGTTCCGTGCGGCGCAAAAACCGACCAAAGGAATAGGCCATGTTTCTGGACAAGGAATATTTCGACGGATGGATGCAGCGGCTCTCGGAACGGCTGGAACGTATTGAGAAGCTGTGCGCGGGGGACGTGGAGCAACCGCTTTCCATCCTGCCTGACGGGGAGCGTCTTCTGGACAATTACGACCTGTGCCGTATGCTCAATATCAGCAAGCGCACACTCCAGCGTTACCGCACCTCGGGAGAGCTGCCTTACGAGATGATCTATCACAAGACCTTCTACCGGGAATCGGACGTCCTGCGGTTCATCGAGCGTAACTTCAGTAATTTCCGCAAGCTGAAAAAGGATCGTCCTGCCGGTTCCGGTTAGGCCCTGTCCCGAGAGTCCGGCGTCATGGAAAAACGCGGAGATACATGGAATAAGGCACGACAAGGCGGTACAACCGTTCGATATTTGCCGTAAAATCAGTATGTTTGCACTTGGAAGCCTATATAATAATGAACAATGAAAGAAACAGATAAAATATATCCTGCCGACAAAGGGGAGGAAGAGCTGCTGCATAACGTGCGCCATATCTTGCAGGAAGCGCGCGCGAAGGTGATACATCATGTCAATTCGACCCTCGTGAGGGCTTACTGGCAGGTAGGGAAATACATAGTGGAGTACGAGCAGCAGGGAACCGGCCGTGCCGGATATGGCAAGGCTGTCATCAACACCCTTTCCAGGCGGCTCGTGGCGGAGTTCGGAAACGGGTTCACGGCCACCAACCTGCGGTACATGAGGCAGTTTTACCAGTGCTACCCGAAATATCACACGCTGTGTGATAAATTGAGCTGGTCGCATTGCCGCACGCTTCTCAAGGTGTCGGGCGATGCCGCCCGTGATTTTTACCTGCACGAGTGCGTCAAGGAAAACTGGAGTGTCCGGCAGCTCGACCGCCAAATCAACACGCTTTTCTATGACCGCCTGCTGGCCAGCCGAGACAAGAAAGCCGTGAAAGAGGAGATTTCCCGTACCGAACCCGGGCGTGTCGAACCCAAAGAGATCATCCGCGACCCGTATATCCTGGAGTTTCTCGGTATCCCCCAGGGAGAGCATTTTCTGGAAACCGATCTGGAGCAACTGCTCATCAGCCGCTTGCAGCGCTTGATGCTCGAACTCGGGAAAGGCTTCGCCTTCGTCGCGCGACAGAAGCGTATCTCCTTCGATGACAAGCATTTCTACATCGACCTGGTCTTTTACAATTACCTGGCCCGTTGTTTCGTTTTAATAGACCTTAAATCCGGGGAGCTGACCCATCAGGATTTGGGGCAGATGCAGATGTATGTCAATTACTACACCCGTGAGTTGATGAATCCCGGGGATAACCCTCCGGTGGGTATCGTCCTCTGCGCGGAGAAAAACGACGCGGTCGTCCGTTATACGCTGCCCGAAGATGAAAAGCAGGTCTTCGCCGCCCAGTACATGACCTATCTTCCCACGCAGGAGGAGCTGCAAACACTCTTGCAGGAAGTGTGACAACAACGCTCATGGGCATATGAAAAAAGCCGACGGAAATCTGTACTTCCGTCGGCTTTTCGCTTACATCTTAATCCCTTTCTTTGCGGGGCCGTTCTCCGGCGGGCTGCCCACGCCCGCGATCACGATGCGCCCCCCGGAGGCGTCGGCAATCTGCCGCAGCCGGGAAGGAATACGGGCCGCCGTGTTGTCTTCCTTCGGGAGCTCTTCCGCCGTGTCATGCCGTTCCCGGCACACGTCGTTATCCTCCTCCGCCTCCTTTCCCTCGCTCTCTTCTATCGGTTTGAGGCTTTGCTGTATCCTGCGGTCTATTTCCGTCAGGTCAGTTTTCAGGGCCGTCAGTTCGGGCTCCTTGCGCCAGGAACTTTCCACCACTTCCCGCAGGACGGGAATATCTTTCTCCAGTTCCTCGTTCTTTTTCCGGAATTTTTCCAGTGTCGGCTCGATGGTCGCGAGCGCGTGGATGAAGTTCATCGCCGCCAGTCGCGGGTCGGAGGCGATATTCCCGTAGTTATACTGGTATAGATAATCCCCTTCACCCCGGACATAAAAACGGTTCTGCACCAGGTCGAGCCCGTCTTTCCCGGTCGTTTCGCTCTGGACGAGCAGCTCGAACCCGTAGAGGCTTCCGATGGGTTCGAGCCTGTCGAGCGTGCGTGCCGTTTCGGCGATACGGTTGAGCTGTTTCCCGATGAGCTTGGGGTCGGAGGTTTCCAGCCCGTTCAGTTTCACGGGATTGCGGTACGAGCCGTCCTCGTTGAACTCGACGCGGGCCTTGAAGTGTTCCAGATCCTTGCCGATACGCCGTATCAGGTCGTTGTTCTTCTCTATCTTTTCCGTGATCTGCTCCAGCTTGTAGCGGCTCGATGATTTGCCGCGCACGAATGCCTGGCGTTCGCTTTCGAGCGTGGCGATCTTCTTCTCCAGGCGGGCTTTGTCCAGCAGGTCTGTATTTCCCGAGAGGACGGCTACATACTCGGAAAAATTCATGCCGCTTTTCTCGTCGATGGCCCCCTCGTCGATGGTACGGCTTCCCATGTTGTTGGTCTTGAGCTGGCGGATGAACAGTTGCTTGTTGTGCAACAGCCCGAACTTGTAGGCGTCGAGCGACTTCTCGACGGCGTATAATATCACGTCCACCTTGTTGTCGGCATGGAGTTTGGCGATCTCGTTCCCGGTGCGTATTCCCCGCCCGTCGCGCTGCTCCAGGTCGCTGGGACGCCAGGGGCAGTCCAGGTGGTGTATCGCCACGCAGCGTTTCTGCGCGTTCACTCCCGTCCCGAGCATCTCGGTCGATCCGAAGAGTACGCGGATTTTTCCGGTGTTCATACCGGCGATCATCTCCTTGCGCGCTTTTTCCGAGGTCGCCTCCTGGATGAACCGCACCTCGCTTTGGGGTATGCCGTAATCCTCCGCGAGTTTACGCCGTATCTCGGAATAGACGTTCCACCCCGCTCCGGGTTTGTAGGTTCCCAGGTCGGAGAATACGAACTGCGTACCTTTGTACGCCTCGAAACGGCGGTAGTAACCGGCAATCATACGGGCGCAGTGGCTCGCCTTGTTGTCCACGTGGTCGCTGTATAGTTCGGGGTCTATCATACGCATATCGAGCGACATCTTGCGGGCGTAGTCTGTGGCAATGAGCATTTTCGCCTTTTCCTCCCGCTCCGAGAGCGGCAGGCGGCCCAGGAGCGTGGCATCGCCCGATTTGGCGAATTGCACCAGCCGTTCTATGAACTCCGTCTGCTGGGGTGTCGGCGGGATATTGTGCAATATCTCGTTCTTTTGCGGTCGGTCGATCCCTATATCCTCCGCCGAGCGGTAATCTGTAATCTCGGAGTAGAACATGGCCAGTTCGGGAACCTTGATGAAATATCGGAACCGTTCTTTCTGCACGACCTCGTTGGTCACGGAAAACTCGTAGTCGATGGTTTTCTTGGCAAATATGGCCGCCCAGGCATCGAAGGTGCGGATATTCTGACGCTCCAGTTCCTTCGGGCGCAGGTACTTGAAAAGCAGGTACAGTTCCGTGAGCGAGTTGGAGATGGTCGTTCCCGAGAGGAACGTCGCCCCCAGGTCGCGGCCCGTGCGCTGCTGTATGGTACGCAGCGCGAAAAGCATGTTGAGCGCCCGCTGCGACCCCTCGGGATTTCCGAGGCCCGCCACCCGGTCATGCCGGGTCGTGAAAGTCAGGTTCTTGAATTTGTGGCTCTCGTCCACGTAGAGGTGGTCGATACCCATGAGGCGGAAGTCCACGGCGTCGTCCTTGCGTGTTTCCAGCGCGTGCGCCACCTTCTGCAACTTGGCTTCCAGGTTGGCCTTGCGTTTCTGACACCCTTTCATCATGGCGCGGGAAACGTCCCTGCCTTGTGCTTTGAGCACTTCGAGGTTCTCCTCCACACAGTCCAGCTCGGCCTGCAATATCTCCTGCTGTATCTCCGGAGACTGGGGTATCATGCCGAACTGTTCGTGCGAGAGGATCACGGCGTCCCAGTCGTTGTTGCGTATCTCCCGGAAGATGCGCTCACGCTTCCGGGGCGTGAAATCCTCCTTGCCCGGGTAGAGGACTTTGGCCATCGGGTAAGCGGTACAGAACGTCCGGGCTATTTCATGGATGTTGGCTTTCAGCCCGATAATCATGGGTTTATTGGCCAGCCCGAGGCGTTTCTTCTCGTAGGCCCCGCAGCACATGATAAGGGTCTTTCCGCCGCCCACCTCGTGGTCGATTATCCCGCCGCCGAGCAGTTTGTCCATCCATATCGCGTCCTTCTGGCTGTCATACAGTTTGTCGATTCCCAGCCCCTTGAGGTCGAGGTCGGGGAATTCCTGGTGCGTCCCGTCGTACTTCGGGCGCACGTAACAGTTGAAAGTACGGTTATAGAGGTCTGTCAGGCGGTCTTTGAAGTCGGACGACTGCTCGCGCAGCCATTCGGGGAAAGCACCCCGGATCTCGTCTATCTTGCTGTTGGCGAGCTGTATGGCCTCCCCGTCACGCACTTTGACCTCCCGCCGTTCGCCGTCCACCCATTTGAGGACGGTCTTGGTGATGTCGGGCGAAGTGTTTTGCAGGGCGTGTTTCAAAAGGTGCAGGCCGTTGTACTTACGGGTCTGCGCGCTGACGGCATACTGCTCCGTGATCTTCACGTTCGTCGCTTCCGCCTTCACGCCGTACTCGTCCAGGTTGGAGGCGAAGGTGATCTTCACCTCCGTATCGAAGAGCGAGGAGGCGAAACGCTCGTAAACACCTTTTGGAATCCACCGTTCGCCCAGGTTGAAGTCCAGGTCGTCGAAAGCGATGGGTTTGGGCGTCGCCTCGCGCAGAGCCTCCAGCGATTCCCGGGCCGGGGCGTGGTCGGGATTCTCCCGCAGGAACGCCTCGATCCGTTCGGCTTTCCCGATGACATTGCCGGCGATGAACTTGTCGGCAACCTCGTAGCCGTCCGTTTCCGGGTTGTAATAGATACGTCCTTTCAGTTCCCCGAGTATTCCCTCCACGGTAGTTCCCGTGAGCGAGGCCATGTAGTGCGGTTCCACCCGGCCGTACTTGTTCAGGCTGGCCACAAGGGCCTCCGAAGCGTCGTCGGCGTGCGTGATCTCATCGGGATTGAAGGCCACGGGACGCTCGAAGATGTCGGCTTTGCGTGCCTTGCCGTCGATGTAACGCTCCAGCGATAGAATCTCCGTTCCCCGCGCGTCCATCTTGATCAGGTCGAGGTTGCGTTTGTCATTGAGCCGTCCGAAGCGTTCGGTGAAATTGTCGTAAAGCCGGTTGAGCATCTCCCGCAGGGCGGGGTTCGCCGTCAGCGTTTCCGCCTCGTTGTTATAAAGGTGGTAATAGGCATCGCGTATCTCGATATACATGGAGGCTTTCGTCCGTTGTGCAGGCGTGAGTTCCAGCGGGTGGAACATGGGTTGCAGGGATTCAGTCTCCCGCAGGTAGCCGACCCGGTTTTGTCCGTCCGTGACGAGTGTTCCCTCGCGGAAATAGGGGGCGACCTCACCCTCGAACGGGCGGGGTTTCATATCCGCCTCCCGTATCTGCGGCATTTCTTTACCGGGTTCTTCCTCCTCCGGATTTTCCGACGTGTCGAACAAGCTGCCCGTTCTCGGCGTACCGGCGGCTTGTTTCCGTCTGTCTTTCGGGGCTTCCGTCGGGGGGCGTACCGCCTGCCGTTCCCGCTGTTCCGGGGTTTCCTGCTGCCGGGCGCTTTGTCGGCGCAGTTCCGCCCTCCGTTCCGGGGTAAGCGACATCATCATCTCGTAAAAGCCGTTGATCGGCGGGTTGTCCTCCCAGTTCAGGGAGGCATACAAGTCTTCGGGATCACGCTCCGGTGGCGTCGTTTTCGGCATTTCGCTCTTCTGTTCCTCCGGAGAGGAGGCCGGGGCGAATAATGAGGGTTGTCGGGGCGTCTTCCGCTTTGCTCCCCGGCGGCTGTTCCTTTTCTTGGATATACCGAGTTCTGCCTGCCGCCGCTCCTCGGCGCTGAAGCCGAACAGGTCGTAGAGCGTCAGCAACGGTTCCTGCTGCACGTTTACCGGTTCGGCAGCCGCCGTTTCCACCGTGTCGAAAAGCGACCCGGCGAAGCCCTCCCGCGGTTTCGGTTCCGTTGTTCCGCCCACGTGCTGCACGGGAGTATCCGCCATGCCGAAATCTTCGGGTTTCGGCGGGTGCTGCTCCCACAAGCGATTCTCCCGCTCCTTCGACCAGGCCCCGAAGTCGGCCAGATCCTCTTCGGTCGGTTCTCCGGCGGGTGTGGCGGCAGAATCCGGTAACGCTTGTCCGGGTTTGTTTTCGATTCGGGTAATCTCCCCGGTTTCGGTATTGACATGGTAGCCCTGCGCCGCCATTTCGGCGACGACGCGGCGTTTTTCCTCCTCTTCCCGCTGCTGCTGAAGGTTACGGGCGTCGGCGATAATCTCCTTGACGATTTCTCCGGCAAGGCGGGGCTCGTGTCTTTCGGCACGCTGGCGTTCCGCCTGACGGGGACGGGACAATTCCCGCTCCGGTGTACCGGGTGTCTGTTCCGGAGCATGTTCCAGACAATAACTCTCGTTGAAATGCCGGTTGAAATCCTCCGAGAGCATACGCCGCATCTCCCGGTCGATGCCGTCCACGCCCTCCGCGTGGGTGAACTCCATCGCCGGTTTGCCGTAGGGGTCTTTGCCTACTTTGGCCTCGGTATGGATCACCCTGTCGAACGACTGGAAAAGGTTGTTTATCCGGATGCCGTTCGACAGCTTGCGGGATTCGATGAAATCCCGCTGCCGTTCGGACAGTTCCCCCGTGGCGGCTTTCTTTTGCAGGATAACCAGGTCGCTGCCGACCTCCGTCCCCGCGTGTTCTGTAAAGAGGTTGTTCGGCAGCCGGATGGCCGATACGGGCTCGCAGCGGTTCATCAGCCACTCGCGCACGGGGCGTCCCTGCTCGGCGTTCAATACTCCCTGCGAGGTGATGAATGCCACCAGGCCGCCCTCGCGTACCATATCGACGGACTTCATGAAAAAATAGTTGTGCAGCGCCCGTGTGCCTTGCCGCCGCACGGGGTCGGTATGGGTGGAGAAGAACGGGTCGAAGAGCGCCACGTCCCCGAAAGGGATGTTGCTCACGGCCACGTCGTAGTAACCGGCGTATTTGGGTTCGATGCGCTCGAATCCCTGTACCCGCACCCGTTTTTCGGGGTGCAGGTGCTTCAGGATCAACCCCGTGGCGGGGTCTTTCTCGAAGCAGGTGATCTCCGCATAGGGGGCGTGGAAATCCACGGCACTGACGAAAACCCCCGTTCCCGCACTGGGGTCAAGAATACGTTTGGGGACGATCCGCGTGTCCCATATCGCCTCCACGATGGCGTCTGCCACTTTCGGGGGCGTGTAAAAAGCCGTCAGGACGGAGTTCTTGATCCCGTCCATGTAGCGCTTGTATTCCCGTTCGTCGGGGGTGTTCGCCCTGATGACCTCGTGCAACTCGGCCACGAGCGTTGCCATGCCGTCCTTGTCCGGTTTCCCGGTGGGGTTTTCCAGCACTTCCTTGATGGCGCCGAAGCCGCTGTATGCGCCGAGTGTCCTTTCTTCTTCGGGAGTCGGCGCCCGCCGTTCCCTGTCGAGCGTGAAGGCCGTCTTCAGCGCGTCGATATTCTGGCGGAGGTGGGTTTTCTTATTGAATGCCATCTTCGAGAAGTATTTGGACGGTTCCCGTCAGTTCGGTATAGAACAGTTCGTAGTCGGGCGTGTCGGCGAAGTCGTCCGTGAGGTCGTACTTCTCCAGCACCCCGCGGCAGAGGGGCAGCAGGCGTAGAGCCGCCTGCCGGGCGGTATCCTCGGGAATCTCCGCCTCGAATTCCCTCCAGAGGATGTTTACCAGCGTGTTGTAGGGTGAAAAGTGCAGTCCGCGGCAGAGTTCCTCGCGGGCAATTTCTTCGGCCTCGATGTGGTTGCAGCCCGAACGGATCGCCTCGCTGTACGCTTGGGCGGCGCTGTCGGCCCGCTCGGCGATGAACTCACTTTCGGCGATGAGTTCCGGGTGGCTGTCCTTGAGGTAGGATAGTAACGAAAGTCCGTAATAGGACAATTCCCCCGTGGGGGTATGGTGTTGCTTGTCTGGCATGATAAGAATTTTTAGTGGTCGTTGATAATCGGGGAAGAGAAAGGCGCCCCGGGTTCCCACCCGAAGCGCCGACCACTGAAAAAATCCTTATCAAACAAGCGTATCTCGTTATGACAGGTCTTTTCCAGTGGCAAAGGTAACGATTATTTCCGTTTGTTCCTCTTTCCCTGCCTGGGAGTATCGCGCGGTTCGAAAACGAACGAGGTCTTGAACTGGTCATCGAGCGTGAGGGCCGCGTCGAACGTCCCGCCGCCGTTTTTGACGAATCCCCGGATCGTGCCGGTTTTGCCTTTGGTCAGCAGTTCCGCAAGCTGCTTGTCGGTCAGCTCCTTGCGGGCCACGGTTCTCCATACGGTCAGGCCGCAATCGGGATTCTGACACTTGGCGAGTTTGGGATAGAACACCACGGGCCTGCCGCAACGCGGGCAGGCTGTGTCACTCTCCGCGCCGTCGATTCTTGCTTCCAGCAGTTCTTTGGCGATTTGCGAGGCGAAGACCTCGATACCGCGATGGAACGTCGGGGCGTCCATCTCCCCGGTGGCGATCTTCGAGAGGGCCAGTTCCCAGCCGCCCGTCATGGCGACATCGGCGATCTTCTTGTCCCTGACCACGGCATACACGGCCAGTCCCTTGTCCGTGGGTACAAGCGACTTTTTCTCTCGCCTGACATACTCGCGGGCAAAGAGCGTTTCGATGATGGCGGCACGGGTGGCGGGCGTGCCGATGCCGGCATCCTTCATCGCCTCGCGTTCGGCCTCGTCGGACAGTTCGCGTCCGGCGGTTTCCATCGCCGCCAGCAGGCTCGATTCCGTGTGAAGGGGGCGCGGCCGGGTCTGTTTCTGTTCCGTGCCGCATCCTTTGACGGGCAGCTCGTCGCCTTGCACGATGTCGGGAAGGAGGGTCATGTCCTCCTCTTTCTCCTCGACAGGTTCATTCAGGACGGCCCGCCAGCCCGTCTCGACCATGATACTGCCGCGGGCCGTGAAATCATGTCCCGCGCTTTGCAGGGTAAGGAAAGTGTTTTCTTTCACGCAGGCCCCGGAAAAGGTTTCGAGCATCCGCCCCGCGACCATCTCATAGACGATGCGGTGGTCGGCATCCAGTTCGGAGGGGAGGTTCTCGGTGGGAAGCAGCGCGTGGTGGTCGGCGATCTTTTCGTTGTCCACGCTTCGGCGGGAGAGAGATGCGGTATCCATCTTGCCCGCGTATTCCGCGAAACGGGGATAGCGTGTCATGTTCCCGATGAGTGCCGGAATCTCCTCGGCCACATCTTCCGATATATAGCGTGAGCCGGTACGGGGATAAGTGATGAACTTCTTCTCGTAAAGCGACTGGGCGATGTCGAGCGTTTTTTCTGCCGAAAAACCATACCGGCTGTTGGCCTCTTTCTGGAGTGTCGTCAGGTCGTACAAGAGAGGCGGCTGTTCCCTGGCCTCCTTGCGCTCCACGTTCACGACGCGTACCGTTCGGGCGCCGATAACCTCGGCGCGGGCTGCTTCCGCCTTCTCCCTGCCGTCGAATTTCTCCGTGGAGAGGACGGTGAACTCCGTGCCCTCCTTTGCCGTGGAGAGCTTCAGCCGGAAATAGGTGGCGGGCTTGAACGCCTTGTTCTCCAGGTAACGGGAGCAGATGATCGCCAGCGTGGGGGTCTGCACCCGTCCGAGCGACCAGACGCCCCGCCCGGCAGCCACGGCAAGCGCTTGCGAGGCGTTGATACCGACGATCCAGTCGGCTTCGCTGCGGGCTTTGGCCGAGAGGTAAAGGTTGTCGTATTCGTTGCCGGGGCGGAGGTGTTGTAACCCCTCGCGGATGGCCCGGTCGGTCAGGCTGCTGATCCATAACCGCACGAAAGGGGTGCGGCATTCCAGGTAAGAGTAGATGTAGCGGAAGATCAGCTCCCCTTCACGCCCCGCGTCGGTCGCGACGATGATGCGCTCGGCCATGCCGAACAATTCCCGGAGAATACCGAGCTGCTTCACGACACCCGGGTCGGCCTTATACTCTTTACCCTCCCGAACCTGCCGGGGCAGGAGGATGAACGATGATGGCAGGATAGGCAGGTTTTCCCGGCGGAAACCCGCGATGCCGTACTGTTGGGGCATTGCCAGCCCGACCAGGTGGCCGAAGGCCCAGGTTACGGCGTAGCCGTTTCCCTCGATAAAACCGTCTTTACGGTTCGTGGCTCCCACGATGGCGGCGATCTCACGCGCCACCGAGGGCTTTTCTGCGATAATTACTTGCATGATGATTCGGATTTTTCAGTGGTTGTTTTCTTGTAGTTCTTCTTCTTTCTCTTTTTCCGGACGGGCGATCAGCCGGCGGTCGTAATAGACATGGTTGCCGTTCCCGTCGTAATACTGCCGTCTGTCGTCCGCCTCTTCCGGGGGGGGCTGCGTTTACCCGGCCGGAAATACAAGGCGGCCAGCGCCGCGATCAGGAGCGGCATGGCTCCGGCCTGCATGTAGAACCATTTCATACGCTACGCCTTGATGCCTTTGGAGTTGTTTTTCTTGTTACTGCGGTAATTTCTCCTCTGCGTCGGGGTGGCTTCCTGCTGTCCCTGCTTGAGCGGCTCTTTCACACCTTTGACCGCTTCGACGGTCTTGCCCTCGGAATTGACGGCGACCTGGGTACGGCTTTCAACGGCGGGTTTGACCTCCGCTCCCTGCCGTTTCGCACGGTCGGGATTCCAGCGGAAGAAGTCCATCTTGTTACGCTCGAAGTTGGGCTTGACCCAGGCGTTGAACGGCTCACCCTGCCCGTCCTTGACCATGCCCTTGATGTAGAAAGCCTTGACATCCGCCCGCTTGGAGGGATCATTCACCGCTTCCGTCCACTGGTCATAAGCCTCTTTGGGCACGGAGGCTTTGAGGATTGTCCGGTGAATCGTGAGCGTGGGCTGTCGTTCGGAGGCCGTAGTTTCCTGCCGTCCGTTTTTCTCGGCGGCCTTCTGGCGGTAAATCTCCTTGTTCTCCTGGGCGTAGCGGTTGCGATCCAAACCGTCGTAGGTAAAGGAATAGTTACGTTCGGCCGCGTCGATTTGGATATAGGCATCCCGCTTATAACCCGCGCGGGTGGTATATCCTTCGAGCAACACCTTGCCGCCGCCGTAGAAATCCATCTGCTTGCCTTCCGAGAGGTCGGCCTCCTTGATGCGGGCACGTTTTTCGAGTAACGAAACGGGCATGGGTTCCAGCGTGTTCGTCCATTTGTCTATCGACACGTAGCAGGGCGTGAGCTTGCCCGGCTCCAGCTCCAGGTCGATCACTTTCCCGGCATGACGGGTGTTCATCAGGTTCGTTTTCGCCTCCTCATCGAGCAGCACCCCGTGGAAGGGGGCGTCGAGGTCGGGTCGTTCCTGCCAGTAATGCGGCACGACGCGCAGCGAGCCGTCCGCCTGCTCTTCGAGCGACACGCGCCCTTTGGTGGAAACACGCATCCCGTTCTCCAGTTCGGGGTTCATCTCCACCAGCCCGTTGGATTTATGTCCGTAAGACATGGCTTTCAGGTGCGGCTCGATGTCCTCCATGCGGATACCTTTCTTCTCCATATCCGCCAGGTCTATCTTCGTGACGTCCAGCGGCTCGAACTGCCGCTGCTCCTGCGTCTGAAGCCGTTCGGAGGGGTCGATACGGTAATTTTCCAGAATCTCCGGGTCGAAGTCGATGCGGATAAGTTTGTTCAGGGCATTCTCCGTCATGACGAAGATACCCGTGTGGACGGGGTTCTGGGCCTGTTCCATGAACTTTTTGAAGAAGGCTTCGAGGGCTGAATCCTGCGTGTTCACGTTCAGCAGGCTCGCCACATTCTGATCCGTGGGGTCGGCGGTCTGGATATTGCCGTCCTGATCCACGCCGGTAACGGCTTGTAGTCGTCCGTCGTCGGCATTCTGAACGAGCATGACTTGTTTAGCGTCGTTCTTTACGTTTTCGTCCATAATTACGAGTGTTTTTAGTTAGCACCAATAGCGATGCGGGAACGAAAGTAAGGGGAACCGGCTGAACGTAAAAGAGTTGGAAAGGCTATGGAAGCATCGGGCACAGAAGTGGCCGCTTGTGGCGCAGGGCAGAGGAAATCGGAGAAACGGAGTGCCGGGAAGGACGGATTTGGCAGAGGGTATTTTCGTGGCTCCGCACCTTATTTGTCAGGTAGTCGGGATCTATTGTTAAATGTCAATAAAGCGCATGGATAACCCGTGTTTTTTTATAAATTTGCGAAAACGGGTTTCAATATCCGACAAAACGTGAGGCATGGAAATATATACCCCAAAAACCAAGATCAAACTTTCTCCGGTGATAAGAAACGGGAGAGAATTTGTCGAAGTGACTTTCGGTAATGACAATGACATCCGCTTGTCGCTGTCGAAGGAAGAAAACGTACTGCTTGTCGGCGGCAGGGCTTATCTGCCGGCAGAAGATTTCGTGCTTGCCGAGTTCTTCGACCGCTATGTGAAAATGGCGTTTATAGACTATTCTGCCATCAAGGAAACCGCACCCCGTAAAGAGGAAGACAAACGGCCGCCACTGCCGGAAGGCTATCTGGAAAAACTTCAGCAAGTGCGTTACAGTGACCATACCGTAAGGGTATATACCTCCTATTTCCGCGATTTCCAACAGCATTTCGAGGGGCGTAAGATTGAAACGGTTACTCCCGGCGAGATAAACGACTACCTGCTGTATCTCATCCACGAGAAAAACATATCCTCCTGCCAGCAAAACCAGCGTATCAACGCCATCAAGTTCTATTACGAGAAAGTTCTCGGTCAGGAACGGCGGTGTTACAAGGTGAACCGTGCCAAACGGGAGAAGACGCTGCCCGACGTGTTGAGCAAGGAGGAAATAAAGAAGATACTCGACGCGACGGTGACAGACCTGCGCTTCTTCTGCATGTTCTCCATACTCTATTCCGCAGGGTTGCGCATCAGCGAACTGCTGGAACTGAAACCCGGCGACATCAACGAATCCCGCTCCCTGATACGGGTGCGGCAGGGTAAAGGGAAAAAAGACCGCTACACCCTGCTGTCAAGACCGTTGATGAAAAAGCTGACGGAATATAACAGACTATACAAACCGAAAGTGTGGCTTTTTGAACACAGACCGGGCGAACCTTTCACCGAGAGTATCGTGTCGAAACGGCTGAAGGCAGCGGCCCGGGAAGCGGGAATCACGAAACGGATTTATCCGCACCTGCTGCGCCATTCGTTCGCCACCCACTTGCTGGAGCAAGGAACCGACATCAAAATTGTGAAAGAGCTTATGGGACATAACAACATCAAGACAACGGAAAGGTATGTCCACATAGCCGACACTTTCAAAAGCAATATCAAAAGCCCGTTGGACGATCTGTTGATGGAGGAAGACGAGGTCTGATACTTAAAGAAAATAACAGCCAAATCGGCTGATAGTATAACGTTATCGTTTAATATGGTAAGTAGAAAAGAAACAGTAAAAAGTTGTTGTGTGAATATACTTGATGATGTAAAAAGAATATTAGCGCAACCTTTTGAATGTAGGAAGACTTCTCTTCCTGATGGTGCATTACATAATGTACAAAAAGAATTGGAAAATATGATTAATGCGATTGATAAAGATATTTACTCGTTTACACCAAGTTATGGCAAATATCTAATAGATTGTTGGCTTGGAGATGAATTAGTAGATAAACTTCTTGATGTTTCTTGTCAATATGAAAAACTAATTAAGTTGAAATAAACGATAGCATACGGATTAATCTTCCAAAGGTCGATTATCCAACAAACATTATCGGTCTAAAAATTAAAATATGGATAGTAAACTTCAATTATTCGCTAAAGTGTTATTAAAAGAACACTATGATGAATTTTTAGAAATGATTCAGTTGTTCAATATAGATAAGAGAACCTTTGTCCTTCAACATAGGAAAATGTTTGAAAAGGGATGGTACGATACAAGCTCTGAAGACAATGAATTTAGTGAAGTAGATATTATGCTTTGTTTTGCTATAGTTTCTCACAGAATGGCAGTTATTGATTGGAGTGGTGAAGAATATTCAGGGCAGGTTAAGCGTTCCATTACGATGATGTTAAAGAATTATGGGATAGAACGTTTCTTATGGAACACTAAAAAGTTTGAGGATTCTTTGGATTGGGACAAAATTCGCCGAGGTGACTATTTGCCTTTGTTGTTCCAAGCTATGAACAAGCAACTTAACAGAGGCGGTTATTCCATTGTGTTTTGTGATACAAAATCGGATTGTTTTCGTTATGCAATATTACCAACTGCCGAGTTTGTGCAATTTGAGAATACGGAATTAGATGATTATCTGACAATCATTAGTCCTAAGATTTACAATATATATCTTGCAGACAAGGGAAATGAATTGCCTAAAATTATGCTGTACTTAAAAAAGAAATTTTCTGTTCCACTAAGTGAAATCAAGGAATTTTGTTCAAGAGATAAAATTTTACTTGGAATAGGGAACTCTATAATTGTGGATGAATATCGAAAAGAAATTGAACAACTTGGAGGCAAGATTGAAACAGAAGAAATAGACCGATAACAAACAGCAAACCGATTGAATAAGCGGAACGCTGCCGAACATTAGCAACCCCAAAAAGATGAAAATGATTGGAGAAACTATAAGAACTGAATTTGAAGCATTGAAAAATGACTTTGAAACCATAAGGCAACAAATAGAAGAC
>OKTM01000346.1_pt1 | contig 23788 bp, 18 predicted proteins | sample 1606401 | NCBI WGS metagenome assembly OKTM01 (sample SAMEA3879583, study PRJEB24766) | human gut metagenome | biome: human-associated habitat; feature: feces | place: USA | collected 1985/1987 | reverse complement strand
CGTAATTCATTTGCATTTCATGCCGGTATAGGTATAGCTGTTCCATACGGGAACGCAAAAACTATTCCGTTTGAGAAACAATATTTTTCGGGTGGAGCTAACAGTGTTCGCGGATGGACGGTACGTGATTTGGGACCGGGCTCTTTTGTAAGAACTAAAAATACCAATTTGCTGGATCAGTCCGGTGATATCAAACTGGATGCCAGCATTGAATACCGCACACGGTTGTTCTGGAAATTCAGAGGAGCCCTCTTTGTAGATGCCGGGAATATCTGGACAATACGGGATTATAAAGACCAGCCGGGAGGTCAGTTTAAATTTGACAAGTTCTATAAGCAGATTGCCGTGGCATATGGTTTGGGATTGCGTCTTGACCTGGATTTCTTTGTATTGCGTTTCGACGGAGGTATGAAGGCCATCAATCCGGCTTATGAAAAGAAAAAAGACCGTTATCCCATTATTCATCCTAAATTCAGCCGCGATTTTGCTTTCCACTTTGCTGTGGGATATCCGTTCTAATGAAAGTTGAAAATGGAAAGTGAGAAATGCTTATTGGGCATCTATGTACCAGCCACTTTCCATTTTCAATTTTCCATTAATTAAAAGCGTAGTACGTGCCAATCATCGTCGCCTGACGTGCTGCTGCCACACCTTGGGCATCCAGCGTCACTGTCATTTCCTCACCGTTCGGAAGGGTCATTTGTGCAGTGCCGTCATTGTTCATTTGCAGCAATTCTGTGCTGACACCATCGGCAACAACATTCCAAGTATTCAACTCTTTGTTGTAAATGAGTTCCATAGAAGCAGTCTCACCTTCTTTGGTGATAGAATAGCCGTTTTCAAGTGTCTCTACCAGGTAGTCACCGTTTTCGCCTTTCACTTTCTTTACATCACCAATGCTGGCCATAGGGTTTGAACCACTCCAGAATTCGATGGAGTTGATGACCAATGCATCGGCCAGATAGCAAACGCCATATACCGGGATAATATTGAATGCCAGATAAACCAGTTCGTTTACAAACTTGGTACCAATACCTTGATTCCAGCTGACCAGTTTACTATGCAGTCCAAAAGAACCGATACAAGAACTGAAAAGAAACGAGCCGCAAATCATTACGGTCGCAACCATCTTCAAATTGAACTTTTTCATAATCACTCTTTTTTATTTTACTGTGTTTAATTAGCTTTATAGCTCATCGAGTTATTTTAAGCATCCGCAAATATAGGATTTTTTACGAAAATACATCCTATTTGAGCTTAAAATCTGTTTTCAGTAAAACGGAAGTGTCTATTTACGAGCCTTTTGGAAAAGAGCTTTTCTTATCCAGCGGTCAACGGCAAACTTGCCCGGACCTATGATATACATCAATATGAACACTACCAGATATACAAAAGCCAACTCTTTCGTGGCAAACGGGTCATTACCATGAATTACAAAAAAGGCAACAGCCATTGTAAACACCATTGGTATCATAGCCAAACGATAGAGAAAACCTATAATGAATGCCATGGAACATGCCAATTCACCAAAGATAGCCAGTCCTAAAGACAGCGGACTGCCTACACCCAGCGGGTCAGGGAAAACGGCCGACAGCTCTTGAAAGTTAGTCCACTTCTGGATACCGTGGTTCATTAATAATATACCGAATACAATTCTTGCAATCAATAGCATAGCAGATGTTGCCGTTCCGTCCGGTTTGGCGGGAAATAAAAGTTGTTTTAACATATTCATTCGTTTTTAAGTTCGTATATGAACTATAACAAATATTACTCAATAAAAGTTTACTCCCGCTTCAAGGGTTTGATGATAATCCGTAAAGACGGGTCATAGGTAAAGTAACTCCACATCCAGTCTACGAAGATGAAAAGACGGTTCTTTACACCCACAATACTCATCAAATGGATGAATAGCCACACAGCCCATGCCGGAAAACCGCCAAAACGCAGTTTCTTAAGCTCGACTACGGCATGATTGCGGCCAATGGTCGCCATGGAGCCTTTGTTTTGATATATAAACGGCTGTAACGGCAGGCCTGTTTCTGCACGCTGCAAGTTCCTTATCAAGTTGCGGGCCTGCTGGATGGCTGGTTGCACCACTTGCGGGTGTCCTTTGGGATACTCCTCAGAAATCATAAGGGCCGTATCCCCGATAGCGAAAATATTGGGATATTGAGAAAGACGGTTATAAGTGTCCACCTTCAAGCGGTTTCCCGGTCCATAGGCATCGGCAGGCAATCCTTGAAGGCTGTTTGCCTTGACACCGGCCACCCAGAATACATTTTTGGTATCGATGGCAGTCCCGTCATTCAATGCCAATTGATAATTCTCGTATCCCATCACCCGTTGGTTCAATTTGATTTCCACATCACGCTTCTTCAGATAATCGGCCACTTCTTTGGAAGACTCTTCTGAAAAAGCAGACAAGAGCCGGGAAGAGCCATCCAACAAGATGATACGCATCTCATTGATATTCAAGTCCGGATAGTCTTGAGGAAGGACAAACTTCCTCATCTCGGCCAAAGCACCAGCCAACTCTATTCCCGTAGCTCCACCGCCTACAATGGCAAAGGTCATCAGACGCCTGCGCTCTTCTTTATTACCGGTGTTCTGGGCTTGTTCAAAACTATCCAATATCTGGTTTCGGTTGAACAAGGCTTCCGAAGTATTCTTTAGTGCCATGGTCTGTTTCTCCAGCCCGTCGTTTCCAAAATAATTTGTGTTGCAGCCGGTGGCAATGACCAAATAGTCGTATGCCAGCGTGCCGATGGAAGTCTCCAGCAGATTGTGTTCCGGGAAGACTTGCTGTGCTTCACAAATACGTATATGGAAATGCTCTCTTTTTTTGAAGATTTTTCGGTATGGGAATGATATGGCACTCGGTTCAATACCTGCTGTGGCCACTTGATAGAGTAACGGTTGGAAGATGTGATGGTTATTCTTATCCAGTAAAACTATCTGAAACTTGTTGCTTTTCAATTTTCGTGCCAGCTTTAATCCGCCAAAGCCGCCGCCTACGATTACCAGTCGTTTCTGTCCCTCTTTATCGGGAATGTCCATTGCTGTTTTCATAATTCAATATCATGTTGTTCTTTGTAATATTAAAATAACAGTATAAATCGAGGAAAGTTCTATAAATGATGTAGTTAAAAAGAGTAAACCCCACATGCAATGTAGAAATGAACATTAAAAGAGAAAAATTGGAAACAAAAAGAACAGTAACATTGTTGTAATGAAGAACATAAAAACTAACTTTGCCACGGAAGTTTTCTACAAGTAAATGGACACTAAATTGACAAAATGGATATTACCAATATTGATGCTGATTACAGAAACGGCTGTTCATGCACAAACACACCTTGCAGAAGCAAAAAACTCTGTGGACTCAATTTCTACGTATCCGATAGACTCGCTTCCCAAGAAACGCAGTTTTTTCGGAAAAATTTTGAATTACTTCAACGATGCCAACAAAGAAAAGAAAAACAAGAAATTTGATTTCAGCATTATAGGCGGGCCTCATTATTCCAGTGACACCAAATTTGGAATCGGACTGGTGGCGGCAGGACTCTACCGTACCGACCGGAACGATAGTATTCTCCCTCCGTCCAATGTCTCTCTGTATGGGGATGTCTCCACAGTGGGATTCTATTTGCTGGGAGTACGTGGAAACCATCTGTTTCCCCAAGACAAATACCGGTTGAACTACAATCTGTATTTCTATTCTTTCCCAAGCCTTTACTGGGGACAAGGATATGACAATGGAGCCAATGATGACAATGAGAGTGAATACGATCGCTTTCAGGCGCAGGTTAAGGTGGACTTCATGTTCCGGATGGCACGTAACTTTTATATCGGTCCGATGACAGCATTTGATTACGTGTATGGACATGACTTTGAAAAACCGGAATTATGGAAAGGAATGAAAGCGCGTAGCACCAACGTGAGCTTGGGGTTTTCCTTGTTGTATGATTCACGCGATTTTCTGACAAATGCCTATAAAGGATATTACCTACGGATAGACCAGCGCTTCAGTCCGGCCTTTTTGGGAAATAAATATGCATTCAGCAATACGGAACTGACGACCAGCTATTACCAGTCCGTGTGGAAGGGTGGGGTGTTGGCAGGCCAGTTCCATACTCTGCTGAACTACGGAAATCCGCCCTGGGGACTGATGGCAACATTGGGAAGTTCCTATTCTATGCGTGGCTATTATGAGGGGCGCTACCGTGACAAGTGTGCAATGGATGCCCAGCTGGAACTACGCCAACATGTATGGAAGCGAAATGGAGTTGCCGTATGGGTAGGGGCGGGAACCATATTCCCGAATTTCTCGGAATTGGAGGCCAGGCATATTCTTCCTAATTATGGTTTCGGCTACCGCTGGGAGTTCAAAAAGAGAGTAAACGTACGTTTGGATTTAGGTTTTGGCAAACACCAGACCGGATTTATATTCAATATCAATGAAGCTTTTTAGAGACATAAAAAAATGGTTCGACAATCAGGAACATTTGTTCTATCTGTTTCTGGTCATTCTGATAGTGCCCAATGTAGTGCTATGCTTTACAGAACCCATATCATGGACGGCAAAGATATGTAATATCCTGCTACCCCTTTCTATATATTATGCTGTAATGGCTTGGTCGAGAAACTGTGGCAGGACATTCTGGCTGCTATTTCCGTTCATCTTCTTCGGAGCCTTCCAGCTTGTATTGCTGTATCTTTTCGGTCAGTCCATTATCGCAGTGGATATGTTTCTGAATCTGGTGACAACCAATTCGAGCGAGGCGCTGGAACTGCTGGACAATCTGATACCTGCCATCGTTATTGTGGTAGTGCTCTATATACCTGCATTAATTCTGGCAACCATATCCATTGTACACAAACGCAGACTGTCCGAAGCATTCATCCGGCAAGCTCGCCGTCGCACTCTGTATGTGTTGTCTGCCGGAATATTATCCTTAGGCACTGCTTATTTGACAGATAACCGGTATGAGCCGAAATCCGAACTGTATCCTGCCAACGTATGCTACAACATAGCACTTGCTTTTCAACGGACGGCCCAGACGCGGAATTATCACAAGACCTCTAAAGATTTTACCTTTCATGCTAGAAGTACTCATCAGGCTGATGAAAGGGAAGTATATGTAATGGTGGTGGGAGAAACCTCACGGGCATGCAACTGGGCTTTGTACGGCTACGAACGGGAGACTAACCCGGGACTGTCGGGCATTGGCGGACTGACAGCTTTCAGCCATGTGCTGACAGAATCAAACACTACCCACAAGAGTGTTCCGATGTTGCTGTCACCGGTCAGTGCTTCCAGTTTTGATTCCATCTATTATCAAAAAGGGATTATCACAGCATTCAAGGAAGCCGGTTACCAGACCGCCTTTTTCTCGAACCAGCGCTATAACCACTCATTTATAGACTTCTTCGGCAAAGAAGCCGACACGTATGATTTCATTAAAGAAGATGTGGGGGATTCCAATTACAACCCCTCTGATAACGAACTGTTGAAACTGGTAGCAAAAGAACTGGGCAAAGGAGTTTCCAGGCAATTTATAGTTCTCCACACTTACGGTTCTCATTTTAATTATAAAGAGCGCTATCCGGCAGAGCAGGCTTTCTTCCTGCCGGACATGCCCGTTGATGCGGAAGTGAAATACAAAGACAACCTGATTAATGCCTATGACAATTCTATCCGCTACACGGATAATTTTCTGGTTCGTCTGATAGATATGCTTCGAGAACAACATGTCAATTCTGCCCTGATATACACTTCAGACCATGGAGAAGATATTTTCGATGACAACCGGCATCTCTTTCTGCATGCTTCACCGGTACCTTCCTATTATCAGATACATGTGCCATTCTTTATTTGGATGTCCGACAACTACCGGCAGAGATACCCATCGTTATTGGAGGCCGCACAAGCCAATAGGCAGAAGAATGTATCTTCCAGTGCCTCATTCTTCCAGACAATGCTGGAAATAGGTGGAGTGGAGACCCCATACCGGAATGACTCTTTATCTGTCACCAGCGCTCTGTTTATCGAAAGACCCAGAGTCTATCTGAACGACCACAATGAAGCCCGCACACTGGATGATGTCGGTATGCTCAAGGAAGACTTCAAGATGCTGGAAGAGAAAGGCATCAGGTAATCAGGGAAAGAGAGCAGGCTGTTGCTATTTTGCCCTGATTCTTGATATAAAATTCTGAATCACCGGATACATCTCCTCTACCGTATTCAGCTCCATGCAAGCCGTCTCCAACGGGCACCAGCCGGTCTTGTCACGGTTAATGATATGGGGAACCTCTTGGGCAAAAGTCGTTTCAATTCCTGCTTCGCACAGCAATGCCAGCGCAGGAGTGCTGATTATATCGGCATAGACCGTTTTAAAGCCTCCCAGTACCATCAAAGCAGCGGCACCTTTCCCTATAACCTTATCGGCAATGGCAGCCCCCTTCATAAATGCAGAATCTGCCTGGTACAAATCATACAAATCCGCTACTCCCCGTTGGGTGAAAGTACGGACTTCCTCCCGGTTCTTCATAACACAAGAGTATCCTCCCTTGTGCAGTATGTCAATGATACTCTCCATTTTATAAAGTCTCTTGTTTCAACTGTTCTACAAATTTGTCAATACGATGCAGTTCTTTGGGAATATCAATCGTTTGCGGGCAATGCGGAGAACACTGGTTGCACCCGGTACAATGGTCGGCCTGCCTCAGTTTGGGTACACTTCGGTCATATCCTACGAGAAAAGCACGGCGTGCTTTCCGATAATTCTCATCCTGGCTGCTTTCCGGCACATTTCCTTCATTGACACATTTATTGTAATGTATCAATATGGCAGGAATGTCAATTCCATACGGGCAAGGCATGCAGTACTTGCAGTCGTTGCAAGGTATGGTGGGGTACTCCATCATCAAATCTGCCGTATCATACAGATACTGAGTTTCCTCTTCCGTGAGTGGTACCAATGGAGAGTAAGTACGGATGTTATCCTGCAAATGTTCCATATAAGTCATTCCACTCAACACACACAACACGTTGGGATACGTACCGGCAAAACGGAACGCCCACGATGCCACACTGTTCTCCGGGCGACGCTGCTTCAAGCGCGCCACCAGGTGGTCGTTCAGTTTAGACAAACGTCCTCCCAACAGCGGCTCCATAATCACAGCCGGAATTCCACGCTTGGCCAACTCTCCATACAAATATTCCGCGTTAACATTTCTACCCGAAGCATGGCGCCAATCTACATAGTTCATCTGAATTTGCACAAAATCCCATTTCACATCCAGCGACAGCAAATAATCAAACACTTCCACCGATCCGTGAAATGACCATCCCAAATTACGAATACGGCCTTCTTCACGCTCTTTTAGTAAAAAGTCAAGAACTCCATTGTCAATATAACGGTCATGGAAAGTCTTGATCCCTTCCCCTCCACCTACGGAATGAAGCAAATAATAATCCAGATAATCCGTCTGCAATTCTTTCATCGACTGATGATACATCTTGATGGAATTCTCACGAGTATAGTTTTGGAAATTGGACATCTTTGTCGCAATCAAGAGCTTTTCGCGGGGATAACGTTTCAAGGCCGCACCGGTGGCTCTTTCAGAAAACCCTTGGCAATAAACAGGAGATGTATCGAAATAATTCACTCCGTGAGCGATAGCATAATCCACCAGTTCATTCACCGCATCCTGATCTATCACATTTCCATCGCTGTCCGGTGCAGGTTTCAACGGCCAGCGCATACATCCATATCCTAAAAGTGAGACACGCTCCCCTTTGGGAGAAACGCGATACGTCATTTTATCCACAGGCACTTCGCCCAACACAGAAGCCTCGGATGAAGCCGGTTTCCCTTCGGATGCACAACCATACAGGGCTGCCGCCGATGCAGCCGCACTGACGCCTACTATCTTCAGAAACTTCCTGCGGCTCATTTCCTCTTTATCTCTCTTTTCCATAACCTTTTTTTATACTTAAGCACTGATTACCAATATTCGCAAAGATAAAAAGATTCCTTGATATTTATTGCGGAAAAGCACCTCATAATTACATAAAATGCGCACATAGTGCCACATGAATAATATTCTATCATAAAATGCCAAAAACTTCTTTCATTTTTGCATAATTCCAAACATACAGATCATTATTCTTCAAAAAAATACCATCCCATGAAAAAACTACTTCCGGCAAACTTATGCCTCTTCTCTTCCTTTCCGCTCCGGGTATAGGAACAAGATATTCTGATAGCTACTCCGAACACCTCCCTGCCGTTGCCCGTTCCCGAAAACGTGAAGCCATTATTACCTACAAGAAAATCCGTCCGATGATACAGCTGGACAATTTATCATACCGTCTCATCTCACCTTACAATGATAAAGGTGTTTCCTCACTGATGCTCTACACCCCACAGAAAAAACATGCCGTGTTCTTGCCTACAAGATTCAGCATTATTGCAATCAGATTGTTCCCCGTTTCCGCATGGACAGGCTGAAAGCCGACAAGCAATACCGCATCACGGAACTAAACCGGAAAAGATGCCCGTCCGCTGCCACTGGACAACAAAATGTTCTCCGGAAGAATACTGATGAAACAAGGTGTCGAGCTACCGCTACAACATGAGTACGCCAGCCGCATACTGGAGCCGCCCGAAGTGAGCTAAACCTTCCGGTTGATATTGACAGACAAAAAGAGGATGTCAAAACTCTGTTTTTGAAAATACGAACTTATAATCTGGCATTTGAACATCCTAAAAGGCTAAAGAAAGGGCCATATCATTACTCAATACAGAGCTTAATACGACCCTTTTTTAAGTGTTATAAATACGATCTGTAACTTTGCGAGGTAGCCATTTTAGTTTTGACACATTTACCCTTTTTTGTCTATCAGTCCATTCCGATACGTTTCATCAACTCATCATATTCCTTCTCTTCCCTGCACAACGGCCTGTACCAGGTATATTTCAACACCACGGTGGTCACCACCAGCAGCAACACCGACGCAATGAGTCCCCCCGTACCGCGCACCACCAGATACATGGGCACAATAGTGAGACAGCACTGCCACACGATACCAATCGCCACATTGAACATATCCCGCTTGAAATGGCGGTTGCGCGTCACCTGCGGATAGCGTGCTACCGCCTTGGCCGCCACCGGTTTCCACCACCCCCACGGACGTACCCGGATATAGAAGTTCACCAGCGTCTCCTCGTCAGTAGGAGGTGCCGAGTACGTACCCACGATACAACCCACCAGCGAAATGCCGAACAACACGGGGAAAAAATAAAGTACTAACGAATCGGGTACCGTGAACTTCATCACAATGGCAGCCACCACACCCGAAGTCATTCCCCAGAAATACCCTTCACCATTAAACCGCCACCAGTGCCATTTCAACACATTGGCGGCAATATATCCGCCGAACAACGCGCCCACAATCCACTGGAAAATCTCGTTGATGTCCTTCAGAAAAAAGCCCATCACCGTACTGATAACCACCACCAGTACCGAAACGAGGTAACTCGCCCGTATCTGTGTCCTGACGGAAGCCCTTGGGTTGATATACTTCAGATAAATATCATTCACCACATAGGCCGGTGCCGCATTCACCGTAGAAGCGAATGTAGACATGAATGCCGACAGCAATCCTGCCAGTAACAAACCCGCCAGCCCCACCGGCACATACTTCGTAATCAGGTGAGGAAGAATTGTTTCGAAATCCGTGTGGACAGCCGTCATCTGTTCCAGTCCTCCATCCACTTTAAAGAAATAGATAGCCAGCAACGCAAACCCCATAATCATCAGATAACGCGGAATCAGCAGAATGACCGATACCGAACCGCTCATCAGCGCCGCCTCCTTGGGTGACTTGCACGACAGGATCTTCTGCATGTCATAGTTCGGAGCAGGTCCCGCCATACTCATAAAAATCCCTTTCAGCAACGCCATCATCACAAAGACACCCATCAGGCTGTAAGGCTCGTCCGCCATGCGTTCCGTCAGCAAACTCATCCGTTCACTCCAGTCAATGTCCAGCGTCCAGCCGAAGAAAGGCGACTCCCACCCTGCAGGCACAAATTCCCGGATCATTTCAGGAGCCACCATGTTCATCCCGATAATGGCAATGACCACACCCGCCACCGTCATGATGAGGAACTGCACCACATCCGTCCACACAATGCTGAGCATACCGCCCAGCATCACATAGAAGGTAGCAATGGCCGTAAAGAAAATGCCGTAAAAATGAGGCACATATTGTACCGGAATATCCCAGGGCACATACTGCGACACTACCTCCCACGGAAAAAAGATCTCCATGAACTTGCCGATTCCGATAAACCCGTAGCTCAAGAAGCCCAGCACGCTGAGCAGAGCAAAGACAATGACAATAGTATGCGAGAGCGTAGCCCCCCGCCCCTGCCCGAAACGGGTCTTTATCCATTCGGCGCCCGTCAGCACATTGCTCCGGCGGAGCCACACCGACAGATAGACCATCAGGAAAATTTGATTGAACACGGGCCACAACCATGGAATCCACAGACTTTTGAACCCATAAGCAAAAGCCCAATACACCATCAGCATGGTGCCGGTAATATCAAACATGCCCGATGCATTCGACAGCCCCAACATATAAAACGGCAACGACTTTCCGCCCAAAAAATAAGAATCCATATTCTTTGCCGCCTTCTTTTTCAAAAACAACCCGATGGCGACAATAACCATCAGATAAGCACAAATAATCAGAATATCAACGATATGCAATTTCATAGTATCCGCTTCATCTTTTATTCAAACACCTGTGTCATGGGGCGTCCTATCCACACCTGCGGTTGCTCCAGATTGAAAACAGATGCTATAGTAGACGCGCAGTCAAACTGCATCATGCTCTCTTCGAAAGCTCCCCCCTTCTTGATGTTCTTTCCGGCGATAATGAACGGCGTTTCCATCTCCTCCATGGTCTTTCCGCCATGTCCCTTATTGATTCCCCCATGATCAGCGGTGACAATAATGATGCTGTTTTCATAAATACCCGCTTCCTTGATGGCATCCACAATACGGCCCACATAGCCGTCCAGTTCTTTCAGTTTGGCATAATAAGCCGGAGTATCGTGTCCGTCACCGTGCCCTACGTGGTCAGGGTTGTCGAAACAGAAAGCACTCAACACCGGTTTCTTCTGCATAATATACTCACAGGCCATGTCACACAAAGCCGTAGGATGCGTGTTATAGTCGGGTGCCTGCGCATGATGGTTCAAAGCCAGCGTATCTACCAGATACTTGATGCCATCCCATTCATACAGTACGCCCATCTCGGCATCGGGAGCCGCCTTGCGCAACTCGCTGAACACGGTGGGGAAAATGCCATGCTCGTTCAGCACACGCGAGGGTAGTTCGGGCGTTCTTGATCCCCACTCCGTGTACCCGTGCAGTTCAGGACCTGCCCCCATAAACATGGAAGCCCAATTTACAGCACTGGATGAAGGAAGTACACTGCGTTTTTTCAACGTGTAGCATCCGGCATCCATCAACGCCTTCACGTTCGGCATATCCGCCTTTTCCACACTGTAGGCGCCCCATCCGTCCAAACCGATGACAAACACATGTTCCGCTTTCCATTCCGGAGCCTTCCGGCAACCCGACAACACCATTACGGCTATGCACATAGCCCATAAAGCAATCTTTTTCATACAATATCTATTTTGGGTTTATAATTACAAAATTAGCCATTTATTCCCTTTCGACAAGAAAATAAATGGCATTATCCACTTCTCTTTCCACCTAAAAAACAGCCATTCCGCATTAAAAACGACTTTATCTTATCAATGCCTTTATATTCCTTCTATTTTACCCGTTCAGAAATGCCTCGTTGCGATCTATCAACGCGTTCACCGCCGCCACTGAAGCTGCGGAACGCAATCCGTCGGCAGGCGTGTGCAGACAGTAGTCCACCAAGCGATCCACCGTAGAAACCGCCACGTGCATCCGCGTGTCGCTGGAGGCATAATAGATGTATACCGTACCGTCGTCATCGGCTATCCATCCGTTCGAGAAAAGCACATTGGACACATCGCCCACCCTTTCCCCCGCCAGCGGAGCCAGCAGATAGCCGGCTGGTTCAGCTATGACGCGCCACGGTTCATCGGCTGCGGTCATATACAGATAGAGCACATAGCGCAGTCCGGCGGCACATCCGCGTACTCCGTGCGCCAGGTGCAGCCACCCTTGGGAGGTGCGGATGGGGTGCGGTCCCTCTCCGTTCTTCACCTCTTTGATCGTGTGATAATAACGGTGGTTTATTATCATTTCGTCCTTCACCTCCGCCCGGGTGATGTCGTCTATCAACGCCCATCCTATTCCTCCCCCATTTCCGGCATTAATAAAATCATCCTGCGGACGGGTGTAGAGGGCATATTTCCCATTCACAAATTCGGGATGCAACACCACATTGCGCTGTTGGCTCGCCGCTTTCAAGTCGGGCAACCGTTCCCAGTCCACCAGATTGCGCGTGCGTACGATTCCCGCCTTTGCCACCGCCGCCGACAGATCTCCCGCCGGTGCCTTGTCATCATGGCGTTCGCTGCAAAAGATACCATAAATCCATCCATCCTGGTGAGCGGTAAGACGCATATCATACACATTGGTTTCCGCCGGATCCACATCGGGCAATACCAGCGGACGTTTCCAAAAGTGGAAATTGTCCACCCCGTTAGGGCTTTCGGCTATGGCAAAGAACGACTTCCGGTCTGCTCCCTCCACACGCACCACCATCAGATACTTTCCGTTCCATTTCAGGGCACCACTGTTCATGGTAGCATTAAAGCCGATACGCTCCATACAACAAGGGTTGGTGGCAGGGTTGAAGTCATAACGCCATTCCAGGGGAATATGCTGGCGTGTCAGTACCGGATAAACATAACGGCGGATGACACCGTTCGTTTCTTCCTGCATTTCATTAGGACGTTGCAACAACGCTTCATGGCGTTGGCGCAATGCTTCTATTTGTTTTTTGAAATATCCGTTCATATCTTATTTTCTTTTCATTGTTATCAATCCATCTTTTACAGTAAAAGAATGCTATCCAAGCATCTAGAATTATACTATTTTATCAAAAATCAATCATATTCTATACAGTGTTGTTATTGGTTCTCAGGATAAAGAGACATACGGTAAACCCGCTGGTAAATCGCATCTTCCAATTCCAATTCAAACACAACATCCTGTGTTTCAGGATCTACTTCTGTCACGCGTGCACCACGATTGCCATTGCTAAGCACATTGCTCATTCCCGGACAAATTAATCTGTTACCCGTTTGTTCCAAATATTGCACCCCGGAACGGGCCGGAGTAAAATACGCGGCACCACGCTCTTTTCCATACTGCCAAACTTGGCGAACCGTACGGTTCACTTCATCCACTTCATATTCTATGCCGCAAGTATAAATATTTTTCCTGTCTGTAAAATCCAGTTTGAAGTTACGCCCATAACCATTATTGAAATAAAGAATGTGTCCATTAGGTAATGGGACAGCTGTATGACATCCCCAAGGCCATTCAAAATCATCACAATTCTTCGTTCCGGCTATCACCTCAGGATCAGTAATAGGAGTCCCGTCGGCATGAAGAGGATTCAATAATAATTTCAAGTATTTATCTCTCCAATACCCATGAGGCGATATAATCCACTCAATACCTCCAGCTTTATTAAACTTAAAGATTCCTTGATAACGAGCTGTAGCCAGATAATCATCTCCCCACTCTACTATACCATTATTATGCGCCCAATTACTGGCACTTTGTGCAAAAGGGTCTGAGGTTAGATCATAATCGGTCATTCCATAGCGAGCCGAATCCAACATGTGCACCAAATCCCATTCTTGCAAAATCTCCCCTTTTTCGGGATCCATCATAATAATAAAATCATTTATCCGTACATCTTTCCCATTGGCGATTTTAGCGGAAGTCTTGCTCACAGTCGCTAATATATTGCCTTGCTTATCTTGAGATATGGCATGATGCATAGTGTATCCCCTTTCCAGCATATCCCAATTATGAATTGTATTTCCCATCATATCCACCTCCACCATCCGATGATGGTTTCCGTCACCGGTCATATAATGTCCGTTCTGCATCCGGATCAATCCGCACCCGATTCCGATATATCGATGTTCATCCGACTTCTCCCAATCAAGAATCCAACGGATTTCTCCGTCTGCATCTATCATATAAGGGATAGAAGTGTCTGTTTCATCCTGTCCGGGGGAGTTTACCAAATTCATGCCTGGCTCCATTCGGTCATATTGAGCCTTTACCACTCTGATTTCCTTAGGCAGCCTTCTGCTTTCCAATGTTTTCGTCTGAAGCTTTAGATTGGACCGAGCACGTTCATTTCCTTGCAAATCTGTATAAATTAAAGTGATCTGGTTATTATAATTGGGATAAAGTCCCAATACCGGAATATTCTGTTTTAATCCCACATCTTTAAATGTATATTCCACGTCAGGCGTATGCTTTCCCGGTTTGCTGTGTACAATCAGTTTAATGCGTCCCAATACAGGTAATTTTACAACTACACTGGCCGATAATGGATTGCAACCGGAAGGATTGACTGTAGAACTCAATATCAAGTTGTCAATCGAAGTACCTAAGGTAGGTATAACATAAGTGCTTCCATTGGCAAATGTCAAAGTCGTTTTCCAGTTTTCCGCATCCACATCTACACTTTGGATTAACTCTTGCGGAAAAATTATCTTATTGGACTCGAATAACAAAACACATTGTTCACGTTCTTGAGAAACAGATTTCAATAAATCATTTTCCTTCAACTGGTTTTGTATATCCTGCATAGCTTGGGTACAATCCTGTTCTTCATCACGACATGACAAAAATACAAATATCATAACCAACAAAGAGCATAAATAATATCCTTTCCTTTTCATTTGGCTTCATTGTTTTTATGGGAGTGTGTCAAAACTAAACCGGGCCTATCCCATCGTCAGTTGTAGGGGAAGGGTTTGCCTGCCCGAAGACACAAAGCAAACTGTTTTCGGGCGAGCGGACCTCGCCCCTGCGAACCAAACGATGGCATTATCCACGTTTTGACACACCTCTCATACTTTTTAATTATCAGTTCAATACAATCATCTCCATTCCGGCTTTTGCTCCAAATTCAAATTAGCGTCCACCTCTGCCTGAGGTATCGGGAAGTACAAGAATTTAGCTTCAAAATGGTCAAATCCTTGTGTATCCGAAATGCGGTCTGTCGGTTTATATCCTACCAATTCCTTTTCACCACTTTCATTTTCTTCGTAAATCAATTCATAATGTTGAGAATCGGTCTTGCGTTCGTGCATGATAGCTTTCAACTTAGCAGGATCATTTCCGTACCAACGAACCATATCATCCCAACGTATATTCTCTCCGGCAAATTCCAGCAATTTCTGTTTCTGGAGTTCTGTCATTATAGCATCTTTTCCACTCAAGTTTTTCTCCGGCAGCCCGGCACGTACACGAATCCGGTTAATATCTTTCATTGCTCCGCTTTCATCATTGGTTTCCAGACAAGCCTCAGCGTGGAGCAACAAAACTTCTGCAAAGCGCATAATACGTAAATTGTTGATACGTCCGGCATCGTTAGAATACATCGTACATCCTGTGGGAACCCACCAAGCTGCAAACTTCTTCATCATGAAACGCCCTTGAACACCCTCGATAACCGGATAAGCAGGAGCATATCCTTGCTTGGCAATACCATATTTGCCATCGCCTTCGGGCAGTACCGTCCATTTAAACATATCATCAAATTCCACTTTACCACCATAGAATTTTTCATCCGGCTTCACATCACCGAAATCAGAATATTTAAAGAAGCACGTAGTGTACAAACGCTTATCCCATTTGGAATCAGATCCTTCCGGACGCTGTTCGGAAATGAATTCTTTTATCAAATAGGGAGAAGGCTGCATCTTATACCAACCACCGCCAATATTCTCACCTTTCAGTGTCGGGCCAAAATAATGAGCAAGGTTGTTTCCCATAAACGAGTCGTCACTAGTGCCATTGCCCCAAGCGTCACCCGAATTACCTTTGGCATCATAATTGATTTCCCAAATAGATTCAGCATTAAATTCCGTATCGTCACGGAAGTTGTCCTCATACTTTTGAGTCAAATCGTAACCATAACCATTCATTATAATTTCAAACTCATCCTTAGCGGCCTGATAATCCCCTTTCCAGATATAAGCTTTACCCAACATAGCAATAGCCGCACCTTGAGTTACACGACCGTTCTCATCGCTTGAACGAAGCTTAGGCAAACGAGACTTGGCTTCCTTAAAGTCTGAAATAGCCTGTTCCAGCACTTCATCACCGCTAGACAGTCCATGAGTTTCCGGATCTGCATCCTGCGGGAGAGTACGGATAACCGCATCACGATAATCAGTACGCAAACGGAAGTACCAGAATCCACGTAAGAAATAAGCCTCACCTATCATTTGCTCACGTTTGGTTTCGTCCATATCAACCGTAGCCGCACGATATATGAATTCGTTTGCCATCTGAATGCCTTCATAGATGTTTCCCCAGCTCAAATCCTTTGTATTCGTTGTGTTGACAAACGACAAATATTCCCAAATATAAGGTTCTTCTCCGCGAGTGGGGTAAAGGTCGTCACCGCGCATCTGAAGATGCATGATGCCTTCCAACCCACCATAATATCCACTGGTCATACGGCGGAAAGGATTATAAACTGCGGACAAGCCTTTCATCACATTATCCTCGGATGTCCAAAAAGTGGTCGGAGTCTGACGGTTAGGATCAATCTCATTCAGAAAGTCATCACTACAAGAAGACAACAACATTGGAGCTACAGCCAATGCAGCTATGTATTTTATAAAATTCTTTTTCATATTCTGCAAATATTACTTATTCCTAATTAGAAATTTACTTGTAAACCAAAGGTGATAGTACGTGCCATCGGATAACGACCGTCATCACAACCACGGGTCATTACACCCGAACCACCTGATGTACCGGCACCATCGGCATCTACCATACCCAAGTCAGGAGTATATCCTTTATAATCGGTTATAGTGAAAAGGTTTTCCATAGCCGTATAAACACGCACATTCTGCAAACCGGCTTTAGATACCCATACTTTGGGCAACGTATAACCTAATTCCAAAGTCTTCAAGCGCAAGAATGAACCATTTTCCAACCAACGGTCCGTATAGCCCCAGTTTGTACCATTAGGATCGCTAGTACCAAACAAACAGCGAGGAATGTCAGAATGATTGTTTTCAGTCCAGCTGTTCATGCGTTCTGCATATTGGTTTCCTGTTGATTCATTATAAACCGTAGTATAATACTGGGCATTGTAAATCTTGTTGCCAAAGTTTCCGTCAAAGAACATATTCAAATCCAAACCTTTCCATTCAGCACCCAGACTTACACCCAAGTTAACTTTCGGGAAAGCAGAGCCTACATCCTGACGGTCATTATTGTCAATCTTACCATCTCCGTTATAATCCACGAAACGCAAGTCACCCGGTTGTGCATTAGGCTGGATCTTATTACCGTTCTTATCCACATACGCATCAATTTCTTGTTGGCTTTGGAATACACCATCCGTCTTTATCAAATTGAAATAACCTATGGAATGACCGGTCTTGGCATAAGTGATCGTTCCTTTGGCATGAGGATTGAATCCCTGCCATTCATCACGACTTCCGTTTACTTCCGTCAGTTCATTCTTGATAAAGGTGGCATTGACACCTACATGATAATACAAATCGCCTACATTATTACGGTGATTCAATGAAATTTCAAATCCTTTGTTTTCTACTGTACCTGCATTTACTGTAGGATTCCCACTCAAGCCAAAACTCAAAGACTGCGGCATAGACAACAACATATCTTCTGTTTTCTGAATAAAATAATCAGCACTGACACTGAACTTATTGTTCAAGAAAGCAAAATCCAAACCCAAGTTCAAAGTCTTCGTCTTTTCCCAAGTCACATTCATGGGTGAAGTCCATTCCTTACCGGTAATGGCACCTTCCCAAAGTTCTGTGCCCATCATGTTATTCATACCTTTATAAACAACAGACTGGGTAGCATAATTGCCAATGCCGCTCAAATTACCCAATACACCATAACTGGCACGAATTTTCAATTCATTCATGGTTTCCTTGATATTTTCAAAGAAATCTTCATTCATCACATTCCAACCCAAAGATACAGACGGGAATGTGCCCCAGCGGTTTCCATCTGCAAATTTGGAAGAACCGTCCCGACGAACAGAAGCAGACAGCATATAACGATCGGCATACGAATACATCACACGCCCAAACATAGAAATCATTGTATTGGCCCACGCGCTACCCGATGTATTTTGTGAAGAAACCGAACCGGCGTCAATCACAGAGAAACCTTCCGGGAAACCCTTACGTCCTGCACCAAAACCACGCGCATTGTTACGCTGGGCAGAATAACCCACCAAAGCAGAAACCGTATGATTGCCAAACGTATTATCATAATTGATTGTATTTTCAATCAACCAATCGTTCTCCCAGTCTGTACTTTCCGACAATTCCGCTTCATTCTTTTGTGAAGTAGAACTGAAATAATAAGGAGAACTATAGGCATAATTACGTCTTGTATATTTGTTTATACCTACATTGAATTTATATTTCAATCCTTTCAAGAACAAATCCACTTCGGCATAGCCATTCAATAAAATGTCTATCCCATGTCTTTGGTAATCATAGGCTTCTGTCCAACCCACAGGATTATCTCCTCTGGTCCATTCCGGAGCGACACCCCAAGTGCCATCTTCACCATATACATTCCACATAGGCACAGCTGTCAGAGCGGAGGTATATGAAACATCTTCGTACTTCTTTTTATAGAATTTCATCATCAACGTAGTCCCCATACGCAAATGATTATTGAAAAAAGAAAAAGTATTCTTAGCACGAATGTTCCATGCCTCATAACCGGTAGTATTCACAATACCATCCTGGTTAAGATAGCTTCCCGACAGATTATAGGTCGAAGTCTTGTTTCCTCCAGATACATTCAAGCTAACCTTGCTCACCATAGCCGAGTTATAAAGTTCTTTCTGCCAGTCTGTTCCAGCACCTCCATTCCAATTCAGCAACCCTTCTGCCGAACTATAACCGGTAGCCTTTGCCAAATCGCGAAGCTGATTACCATCCATTACATCAATGTATTTGGCAACCATCTGAACGCCTGTATAGGCATCCACTGTTACACGGGCAGGAGTTTCCAAACGACCGCCTTTAGTAGTGACCAATACAACACCATTAGCAGCACGAGAACCATAAATAGCAGCAGCCGAAGCATCTTTCAACACTTCAATAGACTGAATGTCAGCGGGATCAACCATATTGATATCACCATACACACCATCAATCACATAAAGCGGACTGGTGGCACTCAATGAACTGATACCACGGACATTAATATTCAAGCCTTCCCCCGGCTGACCGTTGGCAGCCGACACAGTAACACCGGCAACTCTTCCTTGCAAAGCAGCTGAAGCACTACGTGCAACATTTGCCTGTAACTCTTTACCGGAAACAGAAGCGACCGCACCTGTCAAATGGCTTTTCTTCACTGTACCGTAACCGATAACCACCACCTCGTCCAACAATTCACCTTCCGACAATTTCACATTAATCACACTGCGGCCATCAACCTTAACAGTTTGCTCCCGATAACCTACATAAGAGAAATTCAAAGACTGACCGAAAGCGGCCTTAATGGTATATTTGCCATCAAAATCGGTAATCACGCCATCCGTAGTTCCTACTACAACAACAGCCGCACCAATCAACGGATTATTCTCCGCATCCGTCACTGTTCCGGTAACAGTAATTTGCTGAGCATAGGCACATATACTAAGTATGCACAGCAACCATGTAAATGCAATTTGTTTCATAAATAATGTATTAGAGTTTAATTAAAAAATATTGCTGTAAAATTAACTAAAAATAGATTTCCAACACGTTATTGCTTTCGCAAACAACGGTAATGCCCCATGGATGGAAGAATAGCAGCTGAAATTAAGAATGTCTTTGTTTTCATAGTTATTTGAATTAAAAATTAACATTGCAAAGATGGCAATTCAAGCAAGCAGGAACAAATACAATTCAAGCATTAAACAATGAAATCTTATCAATATCAAAAAAAAATTCTTCAAGACAATGGAAAACACATCTGAATTGAACGTGAAATATAAAATTTTTCCTACACAGTATTCTTCTAATTATCAACCAATTACTATGAAAAAACATCCATAAAGGCTCTCAACCGGTAGGTAAGCGGCGGTATCGTTCATCAATGTACAACACAACAACCGCCACACACAAAATGACAAAACTTCAATAGATGTATTTTATCAACAGGATGCAACCGTGAAAACAGTCTTATGACTTTATTGCTTCACCTTGGTGAAGCAACCGTTTCACACAGGTGGCAACGGCACTTCACTTGAGTGAAAAGGCACGTTCAGCCGAGTGGTGCAACAAATGATGCAGTCTTCTTGCATGGAAACTCCCATCCCCTTGCACGGATACTGCCATACATATATCAAGATTACGTACCCGACATGGAAACCGATATCCGACGAACCGGCTTCTGCAAGGAAAAAACGAAAAAGCACTTCGTGGGGATACAGGAAATTCCGTCACCGCATATTACTGTTTATCAGCGCAATACAATGACGGAACAAAAAACTATTGCAGCGTAGAAATAAAAACAGAACCAACGTTACAAAGACGAACTACTCAACACAGTTCCGGTATAGGAAACCACGCTACGGGCCGGCAAGGTCAGGGTATAGACACCATCGGCAGGTTGAACAGCTTCCACCGGCTCCCATTTACGGGTGTCATCGGTGACATAGCCTTGCAAAGCACCGGAAACCTGAGCGCTTTCAAGAGCCAACGAAATAACTACTTCATGATCCGCAGGGTTGATGGCTACAACCGTGTAACCGTTGTCACCATATTTATAGCCAGACACCATATAGCCTTGTTCGAAATCATATTGCGCCGAGATGCGCTTGCTTCCTACAGGGATGTAACGGGAGAAGTTGCCGAACACCTCGCAACGCTTGGTCACTTCATAGTCCACGCGGTTCTTTTCAATGTTAATCAGCCCCTCGGTGGTTCCGCCATCCGGTATAGCACCTGCCCACCACACAATAGCGCCGGTATTGGCCTCACACAAGAAACGATGGAACTTCTTCGCCCATTTCAAGCCACTGGTCATGGTAGCATCATAACTTTCCGTAGGATCGCTGATTTCGGTCAGCCACACGGGAATTCCCTTCGATTCGGCTTTGCTGAACGGTTCAATGGCAGGATCTTTCCCAGTCACAGGATCCACATAGCCGTGTCCGGCGGCAATGACGGGAAAGTTGGTGATTTTAGGATTCAGGTTCAGAATGTCGCGCACATAATTTTTACTGCCCATGATAAAGCCCAGAATGGCAGACCACTGGGCATTCTCGCCAAAGATAATCCGGGTTTCGGGATGGGTCTGTCGCAACTTGGGACCTAAGTTATTCACAATGAACGGTCCCAGCGTAGTGGTACCGGGAAGCCAGAGGCATGAGTTCCAGCTTGCCGCATACTCGGGCTCGTTGGCCGGAGAGATGGCATAGACAGGCAGACCTGCCGCTGTGTAGGCATCACAGAAATTGGAAAGATAGTCGGCAAAGGCCTGGTAGCTGCCGCGTTTCAAAAAACCTTGCGAGGTACTGCCGTTGCTTTTCATATAAGCCGGAGCAGACCAAACGGAAAAGATGAGTTTGTCCACACCGTATTCCTGCTTCGCTTTTTTCATAATCCACAACTGTCCGTTGCGCTGTGCGATGCCTTCGGCAACACGATTCTCATCACGGTTGAAATCAATATCGAAAAAAGGATCGTCCAAAGACAGATTGATATCCTCGTCCATATTAAACGTGGTTTCATCGTAATGGGGGAATACCTCGCCCCTGAGGATACTGAGGCGAAGCCCGTCCTGTCCGAACATCACATCCATGATCTCCTGACGCTTGCGGTGGGCATAAAGATAGTCGGACCAGCCGGCCTGCGCCACACCAAAACCATCGATGGTTTGTTCTTCGTTGTTCCACTGAAGAACTACGTCGGCCCCCAAGGTACTACGTGCATCGGCCGGGATTTGTTCTGCCGGAAGAACATCGGTAACATCGGTACAGGCACAGAGGCAAGCGGCGGAAGCCGCCACGGCAAAAAGGTAAGATAGCTTTTTCATGACACTTGTCTTTTTTAAGGTTAGTATTCAAAGTTTTACCAGGTTGTAACCCAAAGGCAAAGATGGAAATTTACCGACAGACAAACCAATACTATCCGAACATATACTTATGATATTTTATCAAAATAGAGACCGTCAATATGAGAAGCCTTGTTCTGGCTATCCGAATAAAGAAGAAAAAACTTACAAGCCGTTCGTAGTACCGCAAAAAGACACGGAACATTATTCCCAGGCATTCAAATCCTACAACATCCCCGAATTTCCAAAAAATCCGCTTTCTTTTAGTGCTGTCAAAATCAGACAAGTCCATGAGAAAGTTCCGGCCGAACCTTTCAAATGATAGTCTTGTTCTTACGATAATTATCACGGAACTCTTTAGGAGTCACTCCTTTTTTCTTTTTAAAGATACGGTTGAAATTGGATAGATTATTAAAGCCACAATCATATCCTATTTCAGCTATTGACAAGGAAGAATCAACCAAAGCACGTGAAGCGGCCCCCAAGCGGATATCAGTAAGGAAATCGATAAAACTTTTGGAAGTATGCTGTTTGATAAAACGACAGAATGAGGCCTCGCTCATATTTACCATTTTAGCTACATCTGCAAGACGGATCACTTCCGAAAAATGAAAATGAACATAATCCAGCACCTTGTTCAACTTCTCGTTAGTATGCTCTTTGGAAACAGAGTTAATGGCAAACTGCCCGGTTGACAGCTCACGCATCCCTTTGTCCAATGATAATTCATGAAGAATAACAAGCAGTTTTATCAAGGAATAGAAACTATCGTTCTCGCAAGACAGCGTTTTCAACAACGGACGGACTTTCGCGATAGTCTCCCTGCTGAACACGATTCCTTTACGGGCACGGTGGAAAAGTTCCCGAATGCTGATCATCTGGTTCCTGTTCAGAATCTGGTCGGAAAGCAGATCGGAATGAAACTGAATGGTTATTTCATGGATATTCTGCGGCTTGTTGTTATAATCCCTCCAAGCATGTTCCAATTGAGGATTGGTGACCAGCACCAGTTCCTCTTCTTCTATTTCTTCTATGGAGTCTCCCACAATGCGTTGTGCGCCTTTTGCATTCTCAATATAGTTCAGTTCATATTCGGGATGTATATGTATAGGAAAATTAAAATTCGATTTCTGACGCTCTATCAAAATAAAGCAATCCTTGGCCGACAAAGGTGACACTTCTTTGAACAATTCTGTGTTTATCATATTTCTCTTTCACATTAGATCTGATCTTGTATAGCAAAGATAACATGAAATATGAAATCGGAAACAAAAAAGTGAACATATTTTTATACTAAACCTGCAAAAGTACCTTCTATAAAAACGTAGATAACACAATACACAAAAACGAGAACCGTGTTATCCACGTCATTTCCATGAGGTTGCTTCTATTTCAGACAAGCCTTCATTGCTTTAATGATCGCTGAGTCAAACCCTTCGTG